>Ga0210409_10000060_pt1 | contig 244852 bp, 205 predicted proteins | sample IncBWH17MmetaG_FD_161649 | JGI IMG/M metagenome (GOLD analysis project Ga0210409, IMG submission 161649) | Forest soil microbial communities from Barre Woods Harvard Forest LTER site, Petersham, Massachusetts, United States - Inc-BW-H-17-M | ecosystem: Environmental > Terrestrial > Soil >...
GGATGATTCCGATCACTTCTGGACTGGTTGCCATGGAGCCGATCTCCTCGATACCTGAACCAACGCCGGTGTCTGCGGTGGGACGTAAACCTAAATGATAGATGCTGATAGGAGGGATTACGACTCTTTTTCGCGACCAATTTTGGAGGCTCGAAGCGTGGGACTGCCGCGTTCGCCCGAGCTCGTGCGGAGTCGCTTGATTTCCTCCATCCGTTCGCGAATTCTTCGCTCCACGCCTTCGTTGGTGGGGGCATAGTACTCGCGCTCTCGCAGGTTATCGGGCAGGCACTGCATGTTGGCGACCTTACTTTCAAGATCGTGCGCGTACTGGTACCCGCGGGCGTAGCCGAGGCCCTTCATCAGCTGAGTGGGGGCGTTGCGCAGGTGAAGGGGCACGGGCTCCGCGGCGGTTCGTTCGACATCCTGCTGGACGGTCGAATACGCGATGTACAACGCATTCGATTTGGGCGCGACCGCCAGATAGACCACCGCCTGCGCCAGGGCGAGATTGCCCTCAGGCATTCCAATGAAGTCGACCGCATCGCGTGCGGCCATGCACAGCGAGAGCGCATTGGGATCGGCGAGGCCAATGTCCTCGACGGCCATGCGCACAACGCGACGCGCGATGTAGAGCGGATCTTCGCCTGCCTCGAGCATTCTTCCAAGCCAATAGAGAGCGGCATCGGGGTCGCTATTGCGGACCGATTTATGCAGGGCGGAGATCAGGTTGTAGTGTTCTTCGCCCGTCTTGTCATAGAGCAGAACGCGCCTCTGCAACGCGTCATGCACGATTTCGTCGGTGATCTCGGCGCCGGTGGATTTTCCCGAAATTTGCTTCGCGAGTGACGCTGCGACTTCGAGCACGTTGTAGGCGCTGCGCGCATCGCCGCTGGAATAGCTGGCAATTTTTTTCAGGACGTCTTCGGAAGCCTGCAGATGCATCGTCCCGAGGCCACGTTCTTCGTCGGCCAGCGCTCTTTGCAGCAGCAGGACGATCTGGTCCTCGGTTAGCGGTTTCAGGACGTATACCCGGGTTCGCGAAAGCAGGGCGGAGTTGATCTCGAACGAAGGGTTTTCGGTAGTGGCGCCGATGAGACGGATGTTTCCTTTCTCGACGTGCGGCAGGAACGCGTCCTGCTGCGCCTTGTTGAAGCGATGAATCTCGTCGATGAAAACAATAGTGCGCGTGCCGTACTGCTTGGCGCGCTCGGCATCGGCCATGACCTGTTTGATTTCCTTGATCCCGGCGAGCACAGCCGAGAACTCGATAAATTCGGCCTTCGTCATGCGGGCGATGATCTTGGCCAGCGTCGTTTTGCCGGTGCCAGGAGGTCCCCAAAAGATGATGGAGCCGGCGTCGTCGCGCTCGATCTGGGTGCGCAGCGGTTTGCCCGGACCGACAAGATGCTCCTGCCCGAGGTACTCATCGAGCGTCCGGGGCCGCATGCGGTCCGCGAGCGGACGAGTGCCGTCTGACGATTCCCCCGGGTTCGGGATGGCCTGAAAAAGACTCATGATTCAGCCGTCAGCATTCCTCTTTGCCGCGCCATCTCGTAGAGCACGATGCTTGCGGCCACGCCCGCGTTAAGCGATTCCACTTGCGGTGCGTGTGGGATAGCCACGATCTCGTCAACTTTCGCCAGCAGATCCCGCGGAACACCCGCACCTTCTCCGCCGATCACCACCGCGACCGGCGCGGCCAGATTTGCGCTCGGCAGCGACGTCCCTTTGTGTGAGGAAGTGGCGACCAACCGAACGCCTCGCTCGCGCAGCTTTACAAGCACGTCGGCCATTTTGATGCGAACCACGGGCAGGCGGAACAACGATCCGGCCGAGCCTCGGACGACTTTGGAATTGAAAGGGCTGACCGTGCCTTCCGCGAGCAGCAGCCCCGCCGCTCCAAAGGCCTCGGCCGAACGCAATACGGTACCGAGATTGCCCGGGTCTTGTAGACCCGCAATTACAACCGCCGGCCCCGTGTTCAGCCTCTCAAATACATCATCGAGAGAATACCGGCGATACCGGGCAAGCGCCGCCACCCCCTGGGGAGCATCGGTCGGCACTACTGAAGAAAACAGCTTATCCGGCAGAAGTACGGTCTCGACATGGGCACCAATCTGCGGGATGAGGCGCTCGACGTGGCCTTCCGCCGATTCGCGGAAGAATACCGCCCGAAAGCGCAAGCCACTGCGAATCGCTTCTTCGACAATCCGCAAGCCTTCAAGGGCACAATCTCCCTCCTCGGTGAGTTCCCCGGTTGTAAACGCCCGGCGCAGCTCCTTGACCAGCGCGTTATGGCGTCCTTCCACGCGGCGAAGGCGCTCGTGTGCAGGATTTGCGGCGTGGGCGGAAGGGGGGTGTTTCTGCATGCTCGGAGGGTCCGATGACCGCATCATACGCTGTTTCTTCGGCTTGCAGCGGAGCGCCGTGTTATGGTAGTTTTCGCCGTTTTCAATCGGGAAATCTGGAAGGAACTGCTGTGCACGCGGAAATCATCAAGATCAACCACGAGAGTCCAGAAGCATCGTTGGTGAAGTACGCCGCTGAGCAGATCAAGTCGGGACAAGTCCTGGGCATGCCGACGGACACGTTCTACGGGCTGGCCGCCGACCCGCTAAACCTGCGCGCGGTAGAACGCGTGTACGAGATCAAATCGCGCTCCCGGCATAAGCCCCTCTCGCTATTGATCGAGAGCGTCGATCAGGCGGAGGAACTGGCCCGGCCGCTGCCCGAGGAGTTCTACAAGCTTGCGCGCCGCTTTTGGCCCGGCCCGCTAACGATCATCGTGCGGGCCGCTTCGCGTCTGCCGCTGAAAGTCACTGCCAACACCGGCAACGTCGCCCTGCGCGTGCCCTCGGCCGCAATTCCACTGGCGGTCATCCAGGCCGCCGGCATTCCGATCACAGCCACGTCAGCGAACCTGAGCGGCGCAAACGAATGCACCACGGCGGAGCAGGTCCGCGACCAGCTGCAGGATCGCATCTCGATTATCGTGGACGGAGGCGCCTCACCCCGCGAAGTTGCCTCCACTATCGTCGATCTCAGCGACCAGGAAGCGCGCTGGCGGGTGCTCCGTGAAGGCGCCATTCCCGCCCAGGAGATTTCCACCTTTTTCGCCCAGGGATGATGACTGTGATCGCGAGCTCCGCTCCGCGACGCCGCTGGTTTGTGGGGCTGCTGGCGGCGGTCCCGCTGGCAGTTTTCCTGTTTCTTCTCGTTACGTGTTGGCGAGTGGTTCACGAAGCCGGTAAACAGGAACTCCATGCGGCGGACGCAATCGTGGTTTTCGGAGCCGCTGAGTACTCTGGTCACCCCTCCCCGGTTCTGCGCGCGCGTCTCGATCATGCCCTCGATCTGTTCGAGCAACACCTGGCTCCGGTCGTGATAACCACCGGAGGAGCCGCCGCCGACCCTAGCTTCAGTGAAGGGGGCGTTGGCCGCGACTATCTCATGCACCGCGGAATCCCCGAACGCAACATTATCGCTGAGACGCAAGGGTCCGATACGGCGCAATCGGCCGAGCGCATCGCTGTCATCATGCGTACGAACAAAATGCGGAGCTGTCTTGCGGTCAGCGACGAATATCACGTTTTCCGGATCAAAAAACTTCTGCAGCACGAAGGGATGACCGTATATGTCGCGCCGCGCTCCGGATCGCGTCCCCACGGTGTTATGCAGAGAATGATCGCGGTCCTGCGCGAAGCGGTGAGTTATCTCGTGTGGAAGGTAGGGGGATAACCTTTCGAAGGTTGCAAGGTTTCAACGTTTCAAGGTTCCACAGAAACATCTGAGGCGACCTGGACAGGATTCAGTTAAGAAGCCTGGTTTGTAGTCTTCCGATTTCGGCGCGCGGAGCAGTTCATGCGAAAGATCATTTATTGCGTGGGTACTAGTTTAGACGGGTATATCGCACGGCGGGACGGGTCGCTGGATTTTCTGCACTTGAGGCCTTCGAATTACACGATGGGGCCTTTCTTCAAGACCATCGATTTGGGACTAATGGGGCGGAAGACGTACGAGGCCGGTGTACGCATGAGTGGAGGGAAGTTTGAGAGTTACGGCCTCCGCTGCTACATCTTCTCCCGATCGTTGCCGGAGGGGGAACGCGACGGGGCTGTTTTTGTGCGCGAAGAGCCCAAGAGATTGGTTGAAGAGTTGCGCAAGAAGAAGGGCAAGCATATTTGGTTGATCGGCGGTGGGGAATTGATGCGGGAGTTCTTGAAGGAAGATTTGGTGGATGAGCTCTACTTGGCAATCGTGCCGGTGTTGGTTGGCGAAGGGATTCCGTTGTTCGCAGCGGGTTTTCCGCAGCGGGAATTCACGTTGACGGAGAGCAAAACATATTCGGGCGGCCTCATTGCGCTGAAGTATGAGCGGTTGCGCGGTAAGGCTGCGGCCAAGGTCAAGAGGGCAAGCAAGCGTAAGCGCAAGCGCTAAGAATGTGCTGGTCTTCGCGCGGGGACAGCGGTTATCGAAAACCGGCAAGTGAGAACTGAGAACCACTCCCCTACCAGCCCATCCGTTCCCTTAACGAAGTAACGTGCGCGACGTGGTGGCGTCCGTGCCACGCGTACAGTGCGAGAGTCTTTTCGAGGCTCAGCAAGCCCATCTCGGGATGACGCAAATTCCGCTTCCACTCCTCCGGCTTGATTCCGCGGAGCGCCAACATCCAGCGCTGGTGCAACGACTCCAGCAGCGTAAGAGATAGCTCGATTGGCGCCGACTTTGCTTCCGGCAACTCCGCCCATAAGTTCTCCATGTAGGGGCGAATCGTCGGTTCGTCTTCAGTCAACGCGAGCTTGAATCGCACATACGAATTCATGTGACTGTCCGGGACGTGGTGCACCACCTGGCGCACCGTCCATCCGGCATCGCGATACGGCGTGTCGAGTTGCTGATCGTTAAGGCCGCTGACGGCTGCGCGCAGCCGCGCTGGAGTCTGCTCAATGTCATCGAGACATCGGGCCTTCTGCTGCTCAGTCATGTTGCCTTCAAACGAAAATTTTCCGAGGGGATACCGCGGATCGTTCGTCATGCTTCACCCTCCGAGAGCATTAGACCGCATTCCGCTCTGAAAGACGCGCAAAAAAAAAGGGAAGGCGCACAGCCTTCCTTCATAGACAAAATGTAAGACGACAGAATGTGTGACGCTATATCACTGTCACCGAGACATTCGTGGTGTGTGAGGTCGATCCACTCGTGCCGGTCACGATCACCGTGTAGCTGCCGGTTGGCGTTTTCGACCCACCGCCCCCGCCGTTGGAACCGCCGCCACTGCAACCGACGGCTGCGAGCAAGAATGCCAGCGTGAACAGAGTCAACGCGACAGCCAGGCTGCGCCGACGGTTGCGGATCCCCAGCACGAACACGCCAGCAAAAACAGCGCTGGCTCCGCCGAAGAGTGGGCCCAGCGGAGCATCCTGACGATGCAGTCCGGCCGTGGAGTTGGTTTTGATCGTCAGTGTGGAGGTGCCAGTAGCCGTGCCGCTACTGAGAGCGATCGAACTGGAACTGAGTGAGCAGGTGATGAACACCGATGTAGGCGGCGTGCACGCCAGCGTGACTGTGCCGCTAAAGCCGTTCCGGGCGTCCACGGTGATGGTGGAGGAGCCCGTCCCTCCCGGAGCCGAGATGCTCGAGACGGTTCCGAACATCGAGTAGTCCGCAGTCGCGGGATTTCCGCTGCTCCACGCCCCTGCCAGGACATTTGCGTCGATTGTTCCGAGTCCGGTTACCTGGTCGTATCCCGTTCCGGCGCTAAATCCATACTGCGCTGTGCCAGTGGTGGGGCAATTTGTGGTTCCTGCGCCGCAAGGCACAATGTTGTTGCCGCTGGTGATGTCGTGAAACGCCGTGGGTGTACTGGCTGCGACTGCGTAGAGCGTGGGGTTGATGTTCCCCTGCTTCGATCCAATCTTTTGGTTCAAGATAGCGACGATCCCAGCAAAAGATGGGGCCCCAAACGATGTTCCTCCGGCAACGTTGAGATTGCTGTTCGAGTCGCGGAAACCGGTGACGCACGGCCCCACCTGGGCGGTTGGGTCGGTGGCACACAGCAGGTACCCATCATGATTAGGAGAAGCCGCTAGTGCGACGTCGGGCACGTCTCGTGCGCCGTCCGCGGGAACTCCGGTTCCCGTTTGCCAATCCGGTTTCGAAAAGACGACGCTAGCCCCGCCACCGGATGCGCTCAACGAACTCGCCGCGACGGTATCGTTCCAGGCAACCTCCGGAATGTAGGAGAGCGCAGATGCGCCACTCGTCGCGCTACATGAGCTGGCCCAGTACTGGGTGGCAGGCGCGCAGCCGGAGGCTGGAGTCACGGACGAGTCTCCATTGAATTCGGTTCCACCAACTCCCGTCACATAAGGAAGGGCCGCCGGAATGTCGACCGCCACCCCGCCCTGGGCCGGAAGCGTGGGCGAGGTGTCGCAGTCGGCCGCTCCGAAGTCTCCGGAAGCAGCGGTGATCGTCTGTCCCTGGGCATTGGCTTGCTGCGCCCAACCTTGAACTGTCGCGATGCTGGTGGCGCCAAGCGCCTGCTCGCAGTTCCCGTAGCTGATGCTGATGACGGGAGCCAGATTTTGATCAATGGCATATTGCAATGAATCGAAAACGCTGAAGTTGGTATTGTTACCAACGAATACAAAATTCTGGTTCGCGCCCTTGGCAACGCCTTCAGACCATTCGACGTCGAGGCTCGCTTCACCGATGTCACTTGTAGACATCGCTGCCGTTCCGGAACTCGGGACCAGCGTCTGCTTGAAATTTGCTGCCGTAATCACAGGAAGCCCAGCGGCTGCGCGAAATGCCACGATGTCGGTCGGAGCACCGGGGGGAGAGATTCCACCAGTCGCCGTGGAGAACAAGGCTGTCTGCCCCATCACGGCGATGGTCTGACCTGTTCCGTCAAGTCCAGCGGGGAGATCATAGATCTTTGTGAAATCGCCGGGAATCAAGAAATGGATTCCGCTGAGACTCGACGTGAAGTGCGGATTGAGTTGATCCGCCGGTACGCCATGACTCTTCACCCGCGCTTTCGGGCGGAAGTCATCCATGTTGTGGAAGCCGAGCACGACGTCGCCAAGCGTCGCCGGCACCGATAATTCTGTTGCATTCGCGAAGTGCGGCTGGCCCTTCAATTGGTACTGATGCAGTTCCGTCCGGAATACTGTCTCGATCCTCGAAACCGGGCCGCTGAACCAGACCTGTGTGCGGCTGTTCGCGACCCGCTCCACCTTGAAGCCTTGCGACTGTAGCCAGCTACTGACCGTCGCGATGTCGGTCGGGCTCATGCCGAACCGATCCGCGAATTGTTGCGGCGTAAGCCACTTGTGGTAATTAGGCGACGACGGGTCCTGGAGTTCGGCAAGCAATTTCTCAAGATCCGCTTCTTGCGCGGCCGTCTTCTTGAAGACCATGGAAATCGTTAACGGGGTGCCGCCGTCCATGCGACCTTGGTCCGTGGCCGCCTGGAGAAGTGGCTTTACGTTGCCGCGTAGGACGACGGTTTCACGGTCGTCGATCGCCTGCGAAATGCGGCTGATTGGCTTGGCTTGCGGGAAGGCTGATAGAGATACACCCACCGTCAGAAAAAACGCTACTGGCTTCCAAATAGGATGCACCGGCACACTCCGATCAGATTTTGCCTACACAGACAAAGAGAGAGGGAAAGTTATTCAAAAATGGATTCCAATTGTAAGTTGAAGGATGCCTCGCCAGGCCAAACTACTCGGCGTTTGGTTCAGCTTCAGGAATTCTAGCCCCCACGGTGATGGTGGGGAAATGTCCGGAAGGGCAACGCCGGAGACGTTACCGGGTCAGTGCCATGATTCGTACCGGCCCGTCGACTTCGCCTTCCAGCTTCATCGGCGCGACCACGACTACGGAACCGGCGTCGGGCACGCGCTCAAGGTTGGCGACGTTTTCGAGGTGGTAAACGCTGTGGGCCAGCGTGTACTCGTGCACGGCGAAGGTCTTCGCGGAGCCCCGATCTACGCTCAACGTATCGATTCCAAGCGCCAGAACGGCCCGCCCCTCGACCAGGAATCGGGCAGCGTCACGTGAATACCCGGGATAGTGCATGACCCCGTTCTTGTCGGTGTTGCGATAGTCCTTGCTCGAGTTCCATCGCCCGCTCCAGCCTGTACGGGCCAGAACAACGGCACCGGCGGGTATGTCCCCGTGAATCTCTTCCCATCGCGCGATGTCGGCAACAGAAACTTCGTAGTCGGCGTTGGCTCGAGCCTGCTCGGTTACGTCGAGAACAACCAGAGGGGCAATCAGGCGCTCCGGAGGAATCTGGTCGACAGTCCACATGCCCCGCACCAGATGCGCTGGCGCATCGATGCTCGTGTTGCTGCTGGCAGAGGCCGAGACGCGGCGCGGCGCGTCCTTCTGCAGAAGGGTGGCATTGCGCGCTGGGCCAGTGAACGCCTTCGCAGGAAGGCCGTTCGCTTTCCCGTTCGAAGTGTGCGTCAGGTCAACCACACCGGTGAACCCACTGGCCTGGGTCAACCCTTCACGATGCTGGGCGAACAAGAACAGGGCCAGCGCTAACACGTATCCGATCACAAGAGTCTTAATCTTCATCTCTGCCTACAGAAAACAACCTGAAACGGTTCATTCCGGCCGACGGCGAGGGCATTCTCGAGGGGGGACGATGAAAGCCAACAGCTTTTATCGGCACGCTAACTGCCAAAGAAGTACTGACAATTGTCGCAGGGGGTAACCAGTACCTCAAGGTACCGACGGACATGACCGCGCGAGTCCTGGCCAGGTCCAGGTATTGGGGAACTTGGAGTTTGGGGGTAGTCGTCTAAGAGAAGGCTCTGGCCAGGCAGGCCCCAATCACTGAGGCGATGACAGTTCCGGCAAGGTTGACCTGATCGTTGTTGAGCCAGCGGCGCCGTTCAAGCCACGCTCCGAGGACGCTGTCGGCGAGCATCCCGACCACGCCCGCAGTCGTCGCGATCCAGAGCCAACGGGCTGGCGTCAACCTACTCACTACGCATACGAGACCAATCAGGATGGCCGCGCCAATTCCGAATAGTGTTCCGGCGACCGATATGCCGCCATCGGTTCCCGCCGGCACGGACTCGAACGTCGTGATCAAGCGCGCGGTCTTGCTGAAAGCCTGGCCGCATTCGCTGGAGACTGTGTCGGCCGCGGCTTCCGCAAGAGCCGCAGCCATCGCTAATCCCCAAAGAGGCTCGCCGCGCGTTGCGTACATGACAGCACATATCGCGGCCACGCTCAGGTTCGCGAGTACCTGCTCAGCGGTTCGTCCTTCACGCCCTTCGGCAGTGCCGAGCCGTTGCTTGCGCTGCCGCCCCAAACGGGTTGCAATCCAGGTCACTGCAAACAGTGAAAACAAGGCCAGAAAACCTGGGGGCCCCACGCAAGTCAGCAGCAGGAAACAGATGACTCCTCCGGCGACTGCACCTGAATTGCTGACGCCTCGAACTCGTCGGCCCAACCAAGCGAAGGACAAGGTGACAGCGGCGGCGGTTGCCAGACGCAGGGGTGTAGAAGCCCACCAGACTGGCGCGTATTCTGCTAAGTGTAACGTCATCATGTGCTTACGCGGACTTCGCCAATTGACCGCCACTTCGGATCCCGCAGAATCTTGTCAGTAAACACCAGCCATGGGGTCGCCAGTTTCGAAGACCCACTGCATCGTGCTTTTTCTTTCGATTACCTCGCCTATGTTCATGCATCAAAACGGTGATTGTAGGCTACACTTTCGTCGCTGGGCGCGGCTCTGGCGCCTTTCTCACGTTCGGGGTGAACTATGGCGGCCTCCGTTTGGTCGGGGTATCTGACGTTTGGCTTGATTTCAATGCCCGTGCGCCTGTTTTCCGGCGCACGCAGCAACGGCATCTCCTTCAACATGTTGCACCGTCCTGATCTGCAGCGGGTCAAGCAGCAATATATCTGCCCCGCAGAGAACAAGGTCGTGGAGCGCAGCGAGATCGTCAAGGGCTACGAATTCCGCAAGGACGAGTACATCGTCATCGAGCCCGAAGAGATCAAGAAGATCGAGCCCCAGACCGCAAAGACGATGGAGATCCTCGAGTTCGTCAAGAGCAACGACGTCGATCCCGTCTATTTCGAGTCCTCGTATTACATGGTGCCCGAGGAAGCAGGGCGCCGGCCGTATGCCTTGCTCACGAAGGCACTGGAAGAGAGCGAGTACGTGGCCATTGCCAAACTGACGATGCACAACCGCGAGTACACCGTTTTCCTCCGTCCGCACGAGGGCGGCATGATGCTGCACACGATGTACTACGCCGAAGAGGTCCGCCAGGTGGAAGGATTCGGCGCGCCCGAGGTCGAGTTAAAGGACGCGGAAGTGAAGGTCGCCCACCAGCTCATCGAAGCGCTGGCAACCGATTGGGATCCCGAGAAATATCACGACACTTTTCAGGACAATCTCAAGAAGTTGATCGAGACCAAGCTTGAAGGCGGCAAGGTGGTCGAGATCGACAGGCCCAAGAAGCTTGCCCCCGTTGTCGATCTGATGGCGGCTTTGAAGCAGAGCCTCGCGGAGATGGAAGGCAAGAAGAAACCGGCTGCGACCACGAAGGAAGCTCCCGAAGCGGCGGCCGCCGGCGGGAAATCGCGGCGCGGGCGTTAGCTCGTCACCGCCGGCTACGTGCGGAAATTTGGGTTCGGACGACGGCCACGTCGTCCGGGCTGGTCGTTCGGCGTCCCAAATCGTCGCTCTAAATTCTTACAATTCCGTCGACTGCCGCAAGGCAACCCGAATTCCTCTTTTACTCACTAAATCCATTTGGGTTTGCCAACGACCAACGACCAAACTGGCAATTGAGAACCGGAATCTGAGCACCAGGGGAACTGACAACCGTAGTGTTTCCCAATTACAATACTCAATTCTCCGGAGATCCTAAAGACTTCATGAGCTTACACCGATGTGTGCCGCCAGCTTGGGTGCGTAACGGCAAGATCGCGGCGCTCCTTCTTAGCTTTCAGATCTGCGTTGGCTGTGGGGATGTATACCGTCCCACGATCATCCCCAATCCGGTTCCGATCCCGCCGCCTTCGAACTTTCATACTGCATTTGTCGTCAATCAAAACGGAACGATTTATCCCGGCACCGGTATGCAAGTGGATGTCTCGGGCGACGCCGAAGCGGGGATTGCCAAGGTCGCGATGAACCCAGTGCATGCGACCGTGCTCGGGACCAGCGTGTGGACGGCCAACAACGGCTCCGACTCGGTGTCCGTCTTCGCCGAGGCTTCAGGGACCACCGGGAGCATCGGCTCGTCCACCAACATCAACCTGATCAAAGGTTCCTCACCAGTTTTTGTCGCCAGCACGGATACGTCCACGATGTACGTGGCGAATTCCGGCAAACTAGCCGATCCGAACACTGGAACGCCCTATTACGCCGTGGACGCGATTCTGAATGCGACCGTCCCGTCCACTGCGGTGATCGCCGAGATTCGCTTACCGGACTGCCCCCTGGCCACGCCGCCCCCGCCGCTGACCCCGTGGGCCCTCGCAGAAACTCCCGACAAGAAGAAGCTGTACGTCGTGAACAAAGACTGCAACAACGTCACGGTCATCAACACTGTCGATAAGACCATCAACACGACGCTCTCCACCGGCGCCTCGCCGAGATGGGCGGTCGCTCGAAGCGACAGCACGCGAGTCTACGTTTTGGCGAATGATGGAACACTGACAACGATCGACACAACGCAAGCCGTCGATCAAGTGGTGTCGTCGATCCCGGTGGGGGCCGGCCCCGATTCGTTTTATTACGACAGCCATCTCAACCGGCTGTATATTCCGAATCCGACCAACAGCACCGTCAGCATCTATGACGTGACTGCGGATCCGCCGAGCCTCATTGCGACGATCAACCTGACCCAGCCGCCAGCCTCTGGGGGAAGCCCACCCTGCCCCGCGACCGGTTGCTTCCCACTCTCTGTCGCTCCGCTTCCAGACGGAAGCCGCGCCTACGTTGCCAGCTTTTATATCGACACCACTTCGGCCAATTGCATCCAGACACCCTGCGTGCAGGCGCAACTCACAGCGATCAATACGCTGAATAACCAGGTGATGGCGGTCATTACGATTCCCGAAGCCAGCGTTTCGAGCGTGGGCAACTGTGCTGCTTTGCGCTTTCGAATTTCCGCGGCCGCGTCTGCCGACAGTACGCGAGTTTATTTAGCCAGCTGCGACGCAGGTGGAGTCGCCAGCGTCCACACTTCCGACAATAGCTACGTCGTTACGCTGAACGCGCCGGTAAGCGGGTATTCGCCGCCGGCAGTCAATATCACGTCGGCTACGCAAAGCGGTTCCAGCACGACGTACACCTACACGATGATTTCGGGAGTTCCGGTGTTTCTCGGAATGCCCATTTCGATTACAGGAATCGCCAACCCGGGCGATACTGCTCTCAATCCGGACAATGGAACGTTCACGATCATAGGGCTGAGCGCCGGGACGTTTACCGTGACCAATCCAAAGGGAGTTTCCACGACCGCTGCGCAAACGGCGGTCGGCCTGGGCCAGCCTCCGCCGCAGAATCCGGCGTTCATGGTGGCCGGACCGTAGTCGCTCGCACCGGGCTTTAGGCTCTCGGCTCTAGGTTCGGAGACTTCACGTATCGCGATCTCCTATCGGCGACCGTTGGTTCTGCCCAACCGGACTGGTGTGCGGCTTCCCATGTGACTTGGCGTGAAGAAAGATTGAACGTAGAAAGAAGCGGCTTGAAAGGGCAGGAACTGTACACACCGCTGACTGCGGAGGACTATAGCTTGACGCCTAAAGCCGAGAGCCTAAAGCCGAGAGCCTAAGAATTCCCGGCCGCCGCGGCGCGATCGGCTTGCCGCCGCCGGTTATAGCGCATGGCGATGTTCATGAATACGCTGCCAATGGGTGTGTCGAAGCACATGACGAGCGCTTCGGTGTCTTCGCTGCTCTTGATGCCTTCTTCGGAGGTGTGCATCACTGGGGGATGAACGCGAAAGTGAAATCCCTGATCGTTGAGTGCGGTGATCGCATTGCCGATGATCTGATTCGCCAGTTCGCAGGCTGTCTCCCGGACGAGGCTGTCGGATTCCGGAAGCTCCGCCCCAGCCATTTTGCTTGCGACGCGAACGGCGGTTTCCGGGTCGAGATCGATGATGATGCGCCCTTCGATATCTCCGGTTACCCACACCATTGCAGCCACGCCCTTGCGGCGGTAGGCCTCTTCTTCCATGCTGAGGCTGCCGATGGCAGTCTTGCATTGCAGGCCCTGCGCCAACACTGCGTCCGCCGAGTTGATGAACGGCTGGATCAACTCCATCTTCATGAGAATCAGGCCCCCGCGCCTGCGGCGCTCGTCACCGCAGCATCGTCCCCTAAAACATACTTGATCACTTCGTAAAGCACTTCCGGCTTCACCGGTTTCTGCACGAAATGACGCGCACCCCGTTGCAATGCGGCCACAATGTTTTCCTGATAGCCGACCGACGACACCATCACGATGCGCGCATCCGGATGTGACTGCACGATCCGCTCTGCTGCTTCGATCCCTTCCATCTGCGGCATGGTGATATCCATCAGCACGATGTCCGGATGCGTGCGGTCATATTCGGTGATGGCGGTCAAGCCATCGCCCGCTTCGCCGGCCAGATGCCCTCCGAACGACTCGATCATGCGGGCCAGGTTCTTGCGCGCAAAGACGGAGTCATCGACGATCAAATAGCGGATCGGCTGCCCGTCCTTACTGCGTTTTACTGGCGTAAACTGCTCCATAACGACCTCCTGTACCTACTTGCCTATCACACGGCGTTTCCGCCGGCTAGATAACCCTAGTTTTGCCCGGCACCAGCGGATTTTCCGCTGACGCCGTTCCCAAAATTGTCGCCTTTACCCGTTTCCGGCGCGCACTGCGCGACCAGTGTGCTGGCCATCGCGTCCAAGCCAACGACCCGGACGGCATACCCCCGGTCGATGGCCGCCTTAGGCATGCCATACACCACACAAGACTCCTCGCTCTGGGCGATGGTCATGCCCCCAGCCGCTTTGACCGTTCCGAGACCCTCGGCGCCGTCGTCGCCCATGCCCGTCATAATGACCGCCACCGTTTGTGGACCGAATTCCTCGGCGGCGCTGCGAAACAGCACGTCCGCCGAAGGCCGATGTCCGCGAATCCGCGGCTCGTCGCTCAGCAGCGCGACATTTCCGAGAGGCAGCCGCTTGACCTTCAGGTGGCGGCTGCCCGGGCAGATCAAAACTCGGCCCGGCATTAGCAAGTCACCGGATTGCGCTTCCTTCACGCGCAGCGCGCAGGTTTCGTCCAGCCGGCGCGCAAACATCTCCGTGAAGTTTTCCGGCATGTGCTGCACGACCAGAATCGTCCCCGGAAAATCCGCCGGCAGCTGGGAGAACACGTATTGCAGGGCGTGCGGCCCGCCGGTGGATACTCCGATCGTGACAATCTTCGTGGGCGCCTTGGTAGAACTGGCCGGAGCCTTTCCGTATTGCAGGCTGCTTGCCAGCGGCTTCACCGGCACTGTCTTGCTGCTTGCGGCAGCCTTAATTTTCGCGATCAGTTCGGCCGCAATCTCGCTCATCCGCGTCGAAACGTCCCGCGGTTTGGCGACAAAATCAAAGGCGCCGAGCCCTAAAGCCTTCAACGTGATCGTCGCGCCTTCGGTGCTATGCGAACTCACCACGATCACCGGGACCGGATACAACTTGCGCATGGTCTGCTTGAGCATGTCGATGCCGTTCATGCCCGGCATCTCGAGGTCTAGCGTGACCACCTGCGGCTTCAGTTCCTCGATCTTCTTCAGGCCGAAACTTCCATCCATCGCGGTGCCCACCACCTCGATCGAGTTGTCTCTCTCGAGGATCTGCGGGATCAGTTTCCGCATCAGGGCCGAATCATCCACGACCAGGACTCGCACTTTAGAACTCATGCGTGTCCTCCCGTCGCCAGCCGGGCCCGGTCGGCGTGCGATAGCAAGAGCCCCGAGTTGACCGCTCCCGGTGTTTCGGGACGTGCACGCGAGAAATGCTCCACCACTGCCGACAGATTAAGAATGAGTACAACCCGTCCATCCCCCAGGATCGATGCCCCGCTTACCAGATCAGTCGAGACGGCATGGTCGTCCAATGCCTTGATGACCAACTCTTCCTCACCTTCCAGCCCATCCACAATGAGCCCGAATTTCCTCTCTCCCACGCTGATGACCAGCACAAAGAGCTTGCTTGCGGCGCGATCCGCCACATCCGCGGGCGGCCGGCCGAGCCGCACCAGCGGCAGGACCTGATTGCGAAGCTGGAGAACTTCGTAGTGATCCACCTGATGGACTTCCGACGCGCGCGTGCGCGCAATCTCCACCACCGAGTTCAGCGGGATCGCATACAGGCGCTGCTCCACCTTGAACAACAAGGCCTTGATGATGGCTAGCGTGAGTGGCAGCTTCAGGCGAAACGTCGTGCCTTGCCCGGGATGCGTCTCGATGTGTACGGTCCCCTTGAGACGATGCAGAATGCTCTGCACAACATCCATGCCGACGCCTCGCCCGGAAACCTCGGTGACCTGTTCGGCTGTGCTGAAGCCAGGGCGAAGGATATATTCCAGGGCCTCCGCATCAGTCAGCCGGGCTGCTTCCTCCGCCGTCGCGAATCCGAGTTCGATGGCTTTCGCACGGATGCGGGCGGCATCCATGCCGCGGCCGTCGTCGCTGACTTCGACGACTACCTGATTGCCCTGGTGATACGCGCCCAAGCGGACCGTGCCCTTGGCCGGTTTTCCTGACTTCTGCCTTTCGTCTGCGGGTTCCAGACCGTGGCTGATCGCATTGCGGACAAGATGGGTGAGCGGCTCGGCAATCGCGTCGAGGATGCTCTTGTCGAGATCCGTATCCTGACCGCTGAGGACAAGTTCGACATCGCGGTCGCACTGGCGGGCCACATCGCGCACCATGCGCGGAAAGCGCCGAAAGAGCTGTTCCACCGGCACCATGCGGATCTTCATCACCGAGCGCTGCAGATCATTGAGCACGCGCGCCTGAAAGGCCATGGCATCGGAAAATTTGCCGCGCAACGCTTCCTTGGGGAAAATCCTGCCAAACTCGTTGAGCGCTTGCTGCAGCATCGACTTCCCGATGATCAGCTCACCCACCAGGTTGAGCACACTGTCGATGCGCTCCGCGTCGACGCGCAAGATGTTCTCCGCCAATGTCGTGTGCGACTGAGTCGCAGTCTCGGGAGCAGTTTCCTCCGCAACGGAAACTTCTGCCGGTTCCTCGCTCACAACAACCGGCGAGTCGCTGACAGGAGCCACTGGTTCTGAAGCGGACGCGCGCTTGACCGTCTTCTTGGGAGCGGTCGCCACCTCACCCGGCAACAGATCCGTCTTGGCATTCGCGACGATGGTTGGAATCTGGCACTTCGAGGTAACGTCGGCGGCCGACTTGTCCGTCGCAACCAGAAATTCAACCTGCTTGGTGGCGGCGGGTAAGCCCGCTTCGGGGCGGGTTGCCAGGATCTCTCCAATGGCTGCCAGTGCGTTCTGCACCAGCTGGCGTCCCGCAATCGGCATCGCGCAATGCGGATCGATCTGCGCCAGTACGTGGTAGACGAAATTTCCGCTTTCCTGCGCCTTCTGCACCGCGAGCTTTTCGTATTCGGTCCAACCGAGAGTTTTGGCGGTGACGGCCGCTTTCTTCCGGCCCTTTTTGACGACCGGATCCTCCGTGAGCTTCTTCACCATCTTGCGAAGCGGATCACGGGAAGGCAGTTTCGATCGCTTGCGGTACGCCGCCAGCATCGCCGAGAACAGGTCGGCGGCGGTGAATGCGACTTCGGCGAGTGTGGTATGCCCGGCTGCCGACTCCAGCGCGAGCGCGTCTTCGAGTTCGTGGGCGACCTCGCTCAGTTCGCGATAGCCGCAAGCCGCTGCGTCGCCCTTGAGCGTGTGCACAGTGCGCCGGATGCTACGGACGATTTCGTTGTCGCCCGGCTTCTTCTCGAGCTTCAGCGCTTCGTCGTTCAGGGCCTGGAGCAATTCCTGCGCGCTCTCGAAAAACAGCTCGCGGAGTTCGGCCATGCGCTCGTCGGACTGGCTCACGACCTCACCTCAATGCGCTGGTATGCAGTTCCGCTGTTGCGGTGCACCATCTGGAATTTTTCGGTTAGCCCGAGCAGGCTTTCGGCGTGGCCCACGAACAGATATCCGTCGGAATTCAGGCAGCGATAGAACTTGTTGATTAGCCGCTTTTGCTCGGCTTCGTCGAAGTACATCATCACGTTGCGGCAGAAGATCACATCATTCCGCTGCGGCAGATACTCGGTTTTCAGGTTATGGAAGTCGAAGTGAACAACTTCCTTCAGTGCCTTTTTGACCGCGTAGCGGTCGCCGATCTTGTCGAAATACCGGAGGCGATAGCTGTAATCGACCGACGCCATCTGGTTTTCGCTGTAGGTGCCTTCCTGCCCGGCGCGTAACACCGAGTAACTGATGTCGCTGGCCAGGATTTCCACTTTCCATGGGTGCGGGATCAGCGGCTTCGGTGATGGAGAGTCCACCGGCAGGGGATTGCGCATGTAGTAGTAGGCGAGAGCGTCGGCCACCTGCATCGCCATCGTGTACGCCTCCTGGCCGGTGGAGCATCCCGCGCTCCAGAAGCGTAGCGAAAAATCCCTCCGCTCCTGCTTGCGATGCAACAGATCCTCGAGAACGTACTTGTGAAACAGGTCGAGCTGCGCGCGATTGCGGAAGAAGCTGGTCTCGTTGACGGTCAGGTTCTCGAGCAGCTGGGCCAGTTCGCCCTTGCCTTCGTCGCTAATGAGAAGCCGGTAGTAGCTGTAGAAGGAGTCAACACGGCATTCCTTCAGGCGGCGCAGGAGCCGGTCCTGAAGAAAGTGCGTGCGCCGCTCGTCGAAATGCATGCCGCATTCCTGGTAGATGAGCGCCTGCAACAGTTTCAGTTCCGCTTCCGTCAGCGCGGGTGCTGGTGCAGCTCCTGATGTGCCCATATCGTTTTCGCTAAAGCCGTGCTAACGCGCGACGGCGCCGCGAGCCTCCGCTTTGGGAGGCTGTGCCTTGGTCTCGGTCGGCGTCTTCGGTGCGCTGAATTCCAGCAACTTGCTCATGTCGAGCAGCATGATGAGCCGCCCCTTGTACTTGCCGAGGCCGGTGACGCAGTTCAATCCGCCCTCCTGCAGTACGGCAGGGGGCGGTTCGACGTCGGTCGAGGCAATCTTCAGGACCTCGGACGCCGAGTCCACGATCAGGCCCGACAGCCGACCGTTGAACTCCACCACCAGGATCCGGTTACGCCGGTTTGCCGTGGCCTCTTTCGCACCGAAGCGCTTGCGCAGGTCCATCACCGAGACGATCTTGCCGCGCAGGTTAATCACCCCTTCCATGTACTCCGGCGCGTCCGGCACGGCCGTGATCTCCGGCACGCGCACGATTTCGTGCAGCGACGTGATCGGCACGCCGTATGTTTCGCGGCCGACCTGAAACCCGACGATCTGCAGTTCGCGGCTCATCCTTCGTTTCCCTGGCTTACACCTGTGCCCCGGCAGCGGCCCGCCGGACGCCCGTCGAACGGCCATCATGTCCGTGCCGCTCCACGTCTCCGGTCTTGCCGGCCACGCGCTCAAGCGCATCCAGCAATTCGCGCGACATCTTCGACATCTGCTCCGCCGAAGCCGCCAGCTCGGTCGATCCCGAGGTGCTCTGCTGGACCAGTTCGCGCATGCGCTCCATCGCCTTCACGACGGCCTGCGCTCCGGAAGCCTGTTCTTCAACGGCCGAATTGATTTCGTGCGTGATTTCGTTCAGACGGGTAGTCGCGCGAGCGATCTGCGAAGATCCATGCGACTGCTCATTGGTGGCCGCGCCGATCTCTTGCGCAAACTTGTAGACTTCCGTGACCACGTTCGAAATCTTGCGCAGCGCGCCATTCAGTTCGGAACCGAGTTCCAGACCTTCATTGACGATGGTCGTGCTTTCGTCCATGTTCTCGACGGCCTTGCGGGCTTCCTTCTGAATGCTCTGGATGAGTTCGGAAATTTCCTTGGTCGATTGCGCCGACTTCTCGGCCAGCTTGCGAACTTCGTCCGCCACCACCGCGAACCCTAATCCATGCTCGCCCGCACGCGCCGCCTCAATGGCTGCGTTGAGCGCCAGGAGGTTCGTCTGCTCAGCCAGATCGTCGATGACCTCAATGATCTTGCCGATATCATCGGCACGTGTGCCCAGGGCGTCGATGATGGCGCCCGACGACTTGATGGTGTTGTTGATCTTGGTCAGGCCTTCGGTGGCCTTGTCCATGGTTGTGATGCCGCTATGGACTTCTTCGCGTGAACGGTTTGAGATATCGAGCAGCACCTTCGCCGTATCGGCGACCCGTTGAATCGAAGCCACCATCTGATCAATCGAGGCCGAGGTCTCGCTGACGCTCGACGCCTGCGTCTGAGTGCTCTTCACCATGTTCTGCACGTTGACGCTCATCTCGTGCATCGTGCTGGTGACTTCGTCGATCGCCGAGGAGCCCTGCAGGCTGATTTTGGCCGACTCGTCCGACGCGCCGGCGACCTGGCTGGAAGCGCTTGCTACCTGTGACGCAAGATCTCTCACGCTGCGCACCAGTAGCCGCAAGCTTTGCACCATCTGCTGGAAGGCGTGGCCCAGCGTGTCCTGCTTGGAACGAGGCTGCACGTCGACCATCAGGTCGCCGTTGGCGATGGCCTCCGACACGGCCGCCATTTCCTTCAGGTAAGTGACCATGTTCGCGAACGTCCGAGCCAGTTCGCCGATCTCATCGTTTCGTTGCGTGTCGATTTCGATGTTGTGGTCGAGATCACCCGTGTTGCCAATCTTGTGGGCGACTGTCATCAGGTTGGAGAGGGGATCTGTAATGGACCTCGCCGTGTAAAACGCAACGAACCCGCCCACGAAAATCGCCAAGGCGGTAAAAGTCGCCGACATCCAGATCGTTCCCTGTTCTGCTTTTCCGTCAGAATCGCGGCGCTCGTCGACGAGCTTATTGTTTTCCTTGGAGGCGACGTCCAAGTATTCCGTGGAGTTCTTCACCCACGACGAGGCATCCTTCTGGAGATAGAAAATCTGCAGTTCGGCGACGGTGGCATTCCCGCTATCCACGTCTTTCCGCTTGTCCACAAGGGGCTGGGCGAATTCCTTGGCCCAATTCTGTTCCAGTTGCTGCACTTTCTCGAGCGCGCTCTTCTGCTGGTCGGAGTTGGCCAGGGCAGTCGTCTTCTCCAACTTGTCGCTGAGCAGGCGGATACCCTCATTCATGTGGTCCACTTCCCGGGTATCGCCGCTGAGCAGGTAATTGCTCAGATAGAGACGGTTCTGCATCATCTGGAACTTCACGGCGTCGGTGGCGTCGGCCAAATCCAGGGAGGCCTTCTCGGCCTTCTTGGCCTCGTGCTCCCGGTTCACCGCTCGGTAGTTCACCAGGAACAACACCAGGACCAGTAATAGAACGATCCCGAAACTGCCATACAATTTTTTGCCCAGCGTCATCGCTGTTCCTCCATCACCAGATCCCCCGGCTCACTCGGGCTCGGGGAGATCTCTCCCGCGACTCCCTACTGGGTCGCTACGTTCGGATCGAACTTGAACTCCACAATTCCGGTCGTTTCCTCACCGGCGGGCTCGAATTTCCACTTCTTGATCGCGTCCGTCGCGGCATTCACCAGCAGGGGATGGCCGCCCACGATCTTGGCGGACTTTACGGTTCCGTTCTGTGCGACCACCACTTGAACCTTGACCACGCCCGAAATACTCATCCTCCGCGCCAACTCCGGATAAACAGGCGCCACCTTCGTCTTGACTTTGCGGGTGAGTTCATCCTGTTGCGCGCGCCCAGGCAAAGGCAGAAGAACCACAACTCCGATGAGAGCCAGCGCTGTGGCCCCCGCAAACCAACGCTGAATTGCTCCTCGAGACACAATCCCTCCAGTAACCCAAAAAATCCTACCCCGAGAGGAGCAACGCCCGTGCCAGCTAAATCGTTGGGAACATTACTTTGGTGACTGCGGATAAGTGATTGTGACGAAAGATCATCGACCGTTCGCGGCCGGCAGAAGACCCACCTCGACGCATTAGGAACGTCTCAGCGGGGCGGTCCCAACCCACTAGGATTCTCAACGTGAGACCGTCCTGTCCTGCTTTTTCGGGATTTCTTACTTCGACACCTGAGGGCCTTATTAACTTGACTCAAAATGAGATTGCAGGATACTTTCCCCTTATATTCAAATAACTTGTAAGCCGTACCGGAGTGCGCGGAGCCTTTCCAAAAACCATGCAGGCGGGAGACATCACGCTGGTCGAAGGGCCCAATCCACGCTCTGATGAAGCCTTCCAGAAATTATTGTTGCGCTTTTCCGCCGCGGCCGCCCAGGGAATTGATGCGGCGGCGTTGATCCGTCTCTTCTGTCGCGAGACGCGCGAATTCTTCCAGGTGAGTGGCGTCTATTTCTGGCAACGTCTCTCCCCTGACGAGATGATTGGCGCCGAGGCCGACGGCTTGCTGGCCGACCGCTTTCGCGGGCTTCACCTACGCATGGCCGACAGCGCGGTTTCGGGCGAATCCGCGCGTAAACGGCGAACAATCTTTGTAAATTTTCTGGATTGCGACCGCTATCCCCGGGCCGCCGAGTTTCGCGCCCGCTCGATCATGGCCGCCCCGCTTGTCGTCTCAAACGATGTGCTCGGCGCGGTGTCGTTCCTGCACGATTCCGATCCCGGCTTCTTCAATGATGACCTGGCTGCCAAAGCGACCATTCTCGCCGGCCAGCTTGGCAGCTTGATTGAGACTCGCCGGCTCACCGAGGCCTCTCGTGAAGACCATCGCCGTGCGGAAATTCTGGCGGAGGTGGCCCACGCGCTCCATGGCAATCCCGACGTCGCCGCCGTCGTCGAGGCCCTGGCCGATCGCATTCGCGTGCTTTTGCGCGCGCGACTGGTCTGTGTTTTCATGCGCCAGGACGGTCCGTTCGAACTGCAGGGCGTCGCGGCTGAGAGTCCCCAGACCATTACCACCGCCCGCGCCCGCCACGATCGCACGACTTTGCGTTTCGCTGCCGATGTCGCCGCAAAGGCAGTGGTCGCCTCCGAGCCGATCACGATTACCATCGATCCGGCTTCGCATGCGCTGGGAGATCTCGTACCCGCGGGCATGCTCCTGGCTGCGCCTTTTCGCACCGCGCGCACCCAGGGGGCGATCCTCGTTTACCCACGTCAGGATGGGATTTTCACCACGGATGAGCGTTCCCTCGTCTCCGCGATTGCAGGTTTCGGTGCTGTCGCCGTTGCTAACGCCGAGTTGTACACCACAGCCCGCGGCCATGCCCACGAGTTGCACCAGTTGCTCGAGATTTCGTCGGAGCTCAGCTCGATCGGGAAGCTCGATAGGTTCCTGGAAGCCTTCGTCGTGCGTGCCGCCGACTTCCTCGGTTTCGGCAGGTGCTTCATTGGTCTCCTCGAAGACGGGGTTTTCCGGGTCCGCCTGGGGGCGGAGAATGGCGCGGCTCGCCACGTCGACCTGGTCTTTCCCGAGGGTCCGGCGACCCGGACACTCCTCGCCAAAGAGGTTTTCTGGACGGATAATGCGAGCCAGATTCCCGGCGCCAATCACGACGCGATCGCCAAGTTCAACATCAAGCAGTTGCTCGCCGTTCCCCTTCTTGGCGCCGACGGCAATGTGATGGGCATGTTTGCCGTGCTCGATCGCCTGGGACAGTCCGGTATCGCGCAAGAAGACATCCGGCGCGCCCGGGCTCTGGCAGGTCAGGTAGCGGTTGCGCTCGAAGTAATGCGCAATCTGCATCGCTCCGAGGAGCACCGCAAGCGCGCCGAAGCGCTGATGGGTCTCGCTTTGGAATTAGGCAGCGTTGTCCATCTTCCCGACTTCAACCATCGCTTCGTGAATCGTGCCACCGATCTGGTCGGCGCACAATCCGCCGCCCTGGCCCTGTTTCAGGATTCCGTCCTGGAAACCGCGGTGCTTCACGATCCATCTCATCCATCGCTCCCCGATCGCAGCCTCGAAAGGCGCCTGAGCCACGCCCTCACCGAGGCGCTCGCCCAGCACGAGGAGCGAAGTTACAGCGGTCCGGCCGCCGACGTCCTTGGCTCTGCTCTCGCCAACGCGCTGGGCTGGAAAGACTGCACGCTGCTCCGCCTGAAGGGCTCGGCGAACGAATCCGTCGGCATCCTCTGTCTCGCCAACCGTGGCAAGCGCTCTACGAGCTACGACGAGCAACTGCTGCACGCGATCGCCAGCCATGCATCCGTGGCGCTGGAAAATGCGCGTCTTTTCTCGCGCATGGACAAGGCCAATCGCCACTGGATGGAGATCTTCGACGCGATCACCGACTTCATCGTCGTGCACGACGAAACCCACAATGTCCTGCGCGTCAACCGTTCGCTCGCCGAGTTCATCGGCGTTCCGCCGTCAGAATTGGTCGGCGTGAACATGCGCGCCCTGGCGGCTCTGGCTACGGAATCCCCGGTGCACGCTTGCCCCTTCTGTCGCGCGTCCACCGATGCATCGGACGAATACGTGCACCACGTCCTCGAGCGCATGTATCTGGTATCGACTTCGCGAATTCACGGCGCCAACGGCGAGCGCCAGCACACCATCCACGTGCTAAAGGACATCACCGACCGCCGCGAGGCCGAGCGTCGCTATCGCGAACTGTTCGACAACATCCAGGAGGGCCTCTTCTTTGCCGTTCCCTCCGGGCGCTTCATCGAAGTCAACGATGCGCTGGTTCGGATGCTGGGTTACAACGATCGCGACGATCTGCTGAAGGTCGACATTTCCAAGCAGCTTTACTACTCACCCGACCGTCTGCAATATCTCAACGACGTCATGCAGCGGCAGGGCGTCCTGCGGAACCACGAAGAAGTGCTTCGCCGCAAGGATGGCGCGGCTATCCATGTCCTGATCAATGCTTTTGCTGTGCCCGATGCACATGGCCAGGTGTTGCAGTATCGAGGCCTGATGCTCGACATCACCGGCCTCAAGACCTACCAATCCGAATTGCAGCGCGCCCGCGACTTCTCGGAAAAGATCCTGAACAATACGCAGAGTCTGATCCTGGTAGTCGACACCGCCGGTCTGATCAGCTACGCCAACCGCCGATGGTACGACGCCGGATACGAGCAGGGGCAGCTTGTCGGTTGCCCGCTCGCCGACTTGGTTTCTCCCATCCGCCGTCCCGTCCTGGCGGACGCAATGAATTCAACCCTTTCCGGCCACCAGGTCGACAACCTCGATCTCCCCGTCCTGCGTGGCGACGGCCGCGTTGGGCAGTTCTCCGTCAACCTGAGCCCGATGCGCGACGAGCAGGGAGCGGTCACCAGCATCGTGGTTGTGCTGACGGACATCACCGACTCCGCGATGCTTCAGTCGAAGCTCATCCATGCGGAGAAGATGGCGGCGGTCGGGCAACTGGTTTCTGGTGTCGCTCACGAAGTCAACAATCCTCTGACCGCCATCCTCGGCTTCGCCGATCTGCTGATGGAGAATCCGGATATGCCCGAGGCCGCCCGCAAGGACCTGCGTGTCATTTTGCAGGAGGCGCAGCGCACCAAGCAGATCGTGCAAAACCTGCTCAGTTTTGCGCGGCAGATGCCGCCGCAGCGCAAGCCCGTGCAACTCAATGGCATTCTTCGCCGTACCGTTCAGCTGCGCGCCTATGACTTCAACAGCCACGGCGTCGAGATCGTCGAACACCTCGATGAGAGCCTGCCCCATGTGGTTGGAGATTCCCATCAACTGCAGCAGGTCTTCCTCAATATCATGAACAATGCCTACGATGCCGTTCGGGAGACTGGCCGCCCCGCGCGCATCGAGATCATGACCGCCAGCCTCGGCACCTACGTCGAGGTCTCCTTCCGCGACAACGGCCACGGCATCTCCCACCCCGACCGTATCTTCGATCCTTTCTTCACCACCAAGGAAGTCGGGAAGGGAACGGGCCTTGGCCTGAGTATCTGCTACGGCATCGTCCGCGAGCATGGCGGTGAAATTCTCTGTCATAACAATGTCGGCGCAGACGGCGCAACGTTCATCGTGCGCTTGCCCGCCGTTTCTGAGTCGGCCTCTCTCGGCATGGCCGCAGGAGTCGTCCAACGATGAGTCTCCCTGCCGTCAATCCCGCCCCCTTACCCATTTTGCTGATTGAAGATGAGCCCGCTGTCATGGCCTACGTGAGTGCCACGCTCGAACGCAGCGGCTATCAGGTGGTGTGCGCCAACTCCGGCGCCGCCGGCCTGCAACTACTGGAGACCGGGAATTTTCTGGGAGTGGTCTCCGACATGGTGACGCCCGGCGGCGTTAACGGCGCCGACGTCCACGCCTGGATCGCGGCCAACCGCCCCGCCCTCGCCACTCGCCTCGTGTTCATTACCGGCGACATCGCGAACGAAAAAACCGTCGAGACGCTCCGCCAGACCGGCGCTCCCTGCGTGGAGAAGCCCTTCCGCGTGCAGCAATTCATTTCTGTTGTCGAAAAAACCATGGGGAAAGCGCTGTGAGTGAAGATCTTCGTATCCGCCTCCTGATCGTCGACGATGAGCAGAGCATCCGCCGCCTGTGCATGACGGTCGGCGAAGCTCTAGGGTTCGTGTGCCTTGAAGCTGCCAGCGGCGAGTCGGCCCTAGCCGTCCTCGAGGAACAACCTGCGCATATGGTTTTGACCGACATGGTGATGCCCCGCATGTCGGGCCTCGAATTCCTGGAAAAAGTGAAGAAGATGTTGCCGCGCACCGAAGTCGCCGTCATGACCGGCCACGGTTCCATCGAAACCGCGGTCCAGGCCATGAAACTCGGCGCCTACGACTACATCTCCAAACCTTTCTCCCCGCTGGAAGAGCTGCGCCTGTTTCTACGGCGTATGGCGGAAAAAGTCCGCCTCGTCGAAGAAAACCAGTTCTTGCGCGACCGCATGGATACCGAGACGCAGCTGCACGGCATCGTCGGGTCTTCCGCGAAAATTCAAGATGTCCTGCGTATGGTCTCGCGACTCAAAGACACGCGTACTCCCGTCCTCATCACGGGCGAAAGTGGAACCGGCAAGGAACTCGTGGCCCGAGCCATTCATTTCCGCGGCGCGTTTGCCAATCGTCCTTTCGTCGCCGTGGATTGCGGATCGCTCGTTCCCACGCTGATCGAAAGCGAACTCTTTGGATACGAAAAGGGCGCGTTCACTGGCGCTCTGAAAGCGCGCACGGGCTTATTCCAGTCCGCCGACGGCGGCACAATCTTTCTCGACGAAATCGGCGAACTTCCCCTCGAAATGCAGGCCAAGCTTTTGCGAGTGTTGCAGGAAAAAGAGGCGCGCCCTGTGGGCAGCAATCAGCCCGTCAAGGTCGACGTGCGCGTGATCGCCGCTACCAATCGCGACCTGGAGAAAGAGTACCGCACGGGCACCTTCCGCAAAGACCTCTACTTCCGTCTCAACGTCGTCACTCTGCACGTTCCGCCGCTCCGCGAGCGGCGTTCCGACATCCCGATGCTCGCCCACTGGTTTCTTGACCGTTGTGCGCCCGGCCGCTCTGTCCAGGTCACCAATGCAGCGATGAAGTCCCTGCTGCAATATGACTGGCCGGGAAACGTACGCGAACTCGAGAACTGCGTCGAGCGTGCTTTGGCTCTCGGGAATCAGCAAAAAATCGATGTGGATGACCTTCCCCCGGCCATCGCGTCGACGGCGCCCGGATCCGAACAGGCGGCTCCGTTGCAATCTGCCCAGGCATACTCCACGACGGACCTCGAAGACATCGAGCGCACCACGATCGAGCGCGTCTTCCAGCAGGTGAAGGGCGATAAAGCCCTCGCCGGCAAGATGCTGGGCATCAGCCGCGCGACTCTCTACCGCAAACTCAAGCGCTACAACATCGGCGGACGCGCTCTCTCAGCCTCCAGCCAGGCATTGCAGTAGCGGTCCGCGGCACGGAGCCGTCCTTCGATTTTCGCGGAGGTATCTGCAGCCACATCACCACCGGAGTATCAGGGTACTCCAGCAAGGCCTTACTGCGACTTTGTCACGGCGTGCCCGTGGGTGGGGATGTTTTCGCAAATCCTCATTTGCGAGTAGAATTGCGCCCGCTTCAACGAGGAGGACCGGTATGGCGCACGGATTTATCTGGTGGATCGTCGTGGGACTCATCGCAGGTTGGGCGGCAGGCCGGATCATGAAGGGCGGTGGGTACGGCATGTTTGCCGACATCATCCTTGGAATCTTGGGAGGCGTCGTCGGCGGATGGATCATTAGCCTCCTTGGTTTTGGTGCGGGTGGCATGATCTGGAGCATCCTGGTTGCGATCCTTGGAGCGGTGATTTTGATCTGGATCACCAGGCTCATCAAAAAGGAAGTTTGAAGCAAAAACCAAGCAATCGGACGGACGCGGGACTCACTCGTCTCGGTTAGCGACCTGTTGGCGATGTGTGTCTTGTCTCTGACCGGAATGAGTCGCATCGCGAGCGTTGCCACCGACCCGCTCTCCCCGAGGCGAGAAGACGTTAACGACCACACAGCTGGAGTGGCCCTCGTCCTCGCCCCTCGAGGAAACTCGCCCTGAAACCTGAATTCCCGAAGTCGACCTCGTCTACCAAACGTCCTTCCCCTCGGCCATCTCAGGCCAGCGACCTCGCATCCTAAATCGCGGGCCATAGATGTCGTTGTGTCCGGAGGAGCATCCCCATGTTCTGGGCACGTTTGCGTCGTTGCCTTCTGATCAGCCTGGTTCTTCTCTGTTCCAACGGATCGTTTGTGTTTGCTGGATGCGCACAATCACAAACGGCGAATCCTGCAGACGCGCCGACTCCCGGCCAACCCGCACGGGCTGATCCTTTACAGCGACCGATTCCGCAAAAAAAGCAACATGACGCGCAAAAGCTGCTGAAAACCGGGCAGGAGACTCCCTACAGGAAGTGGTTGGAACGGGACGTCCCCTACATCATCACGCCTGCGGAAGCTGCCGCATTCAAGCAACTCTCCAACGATGAAGAGCGCGACCAGTTCATCGAAGCCTTCTGGCAACGTCGCGATCCCACTCCTGACACCCCCGAGAACGAGTACAGGGAAGAGCATTACCGGCGCATCACCTATGCCAACGAACACTTCGGGGCCGGTGTTCCGGGGTGGAAAACGGATCGCGGCCGCATCTACATCATTCACGGCGCGCCCGACGAAATCGAGTCCTATCCTTCCGGAGGCACGTATGACCGGACGCCGCAGGAAGGCGGTGGCTCGACTTCCACATTTCCCTTCGAGCGCTGGCGATATCGTTACGTGGAAGACATCGGTCAGGAAATCGTCGTCGAGTTCGTCGACACCTGCATGTGCGGCGACTACCACATGACCATGGACGCAAACGAAAAAGACGCACTGGCCCACACGCCCATGGGCCGCCCGCTGCAGGGCGTGCCATTCATGAATGGCTATCAGCAATTCGAGAATATGGAGCGCTTTATCGGAATGAGCCGTGCGCCGAAGATTCGCTTCAGAGATCTCTATGAAGTGGTTTCCCACACGGTGAACGTGAACATGGTGCCCTTCGAAGTAGCCGTTGATTTCGTGCGAGTTACCGCAGACACGGTTCTTGTTCCCATCGCGATTCAAGTCAAGAATCGCGACATCACATTCGCCAACAACAACGGTGTGGAACGAGGAACGCTCAACGTTTTCGGACGCGTCACGACGCTTACGGGACGCGTGGTGCAAACCTTTGAAGACAGCGTCCAAGTCGACATCCCCCACGACCTGCTGTCGAAGCTTGCGGATAACCCTTCCGTTTACGGCAAGTCGCTCCCGCTTGTGCCGGGTCACTATCGCCTCGATATCGCGCTCAAGGACGTCAACGGAGATCGCGCGGGTACCTGGTATCACTCCATCATCGTTCCCCAATATCGCGATGACCAGTTGTCCGCTTCTTCACTCATCGTTGCCGATCGCATGGAACGGGTGGCCACCAGCGACATCGGCAACGGCACCTTCGTCATCGGCGATACCATCGTGCGTCCCCGCGTTCCCAGTGCCGAAGGACAGCCACCTCGGTTCAGACAAGATCAGAAGATCTCTTTCTGGATGCAGGTTTACAACCTCAACACAGATCCCAAAACAAATTGGCCTGCGGCCACCGTCTCCTGCGACGTACTGAGTCAAGCCGGCGGACTGCCCGTCATCCACACCGAACAGTCCTCGAGCGATCTCGGAATGATCGGCGACCAGACGACCCTCCGTAAGACTCTTCCCGCAGGAGACCTCAAACCAGGCGCCTACACGCTACGCATGCGAATCACCGATAAACGCTCCGGGCAAACCATCGAGCCCGCCGAAAAGTTTGTCGTCGAATAGCGCCATGGAACTAACGTGCGTTCTCTCCCGTCGGCTCGCCTCTATCGTGAGACAGTGTTTCATTCTGAGACAGAATTTCTGGGACTGGGTCACGGTCTCTGAACGCTGAGAACCCTCTTCGATTGTTTGCAATCGTTTACAGCATGGCACTTTAGTGTTTTTTTTTGGCGTCCCACCTGCACATCTCACCGACGTAAACGCGGACCCGACGGCTCCCCATCAACGCTCTTTCTAACCGGAAAGAGGGGAGCCCTTGCCGCCTTTCGTTCTGTCGGAGATTGTTCCGAAAGGAATGGCCTCCACTGGATTTGGAAACCATGACCCCTGCTGACCTGAATCATTTGGCCGCGGAATGGAACGCGGCTCGCATTCTTTACCCCACGTATTCCGCTTTAGCCCGCGAGTTCGTCATTGACTTGACTCCGTGCAACGACCTGGAAGCGGGCATCGAGCAGCCTCCGCGCGAGTCGGTCGAACAAGCGGGCCAGTGGCTCAACGAGATGGACGAGCGCATCCAGATTCATCAGTTGCGCCAGTTCCTGCAAACCACCACCCTGGTCACGCCTCAGCTCTTGCAAACACTTCTCCTGCATCATCTTCACAAGGACGAGAAGTCGCCGTCCGATCGCGACAAGATCGATTTCCTGCTGGTGCAACTGTTCTCGCTGGCTGCTCCGTCGCGCCTGGAAGACGGCGCTGTGACCATGGAATACGTCGCGAAAACGCTCGAGCCCGCGCTGGGCCCTGTGGACCGTACAATTCCAGTCTGGCTCAGCCCACTCGAGAATGTTCTGCAGTCTGCCCACAAGGCCCGCACCCTGAACGAGCTTCTGCACGGCGGCATCCTCGAACAGGGCCGCAAGATCAAGGTGCAAAGCGGCGAGAACTACTTCCAGCCCGTCGCTATGGTTGCCTTCGCCCGGTTCAGTTTCCTGATGCGGCGGTTCTTCTTCCGCCTGATGCATCAGGACCTGAACGCGATCTTCGACGGTTTGCGTGAGTTGGAGCAGAAAGGCGTGACCCATATCGATTGCCGTCGCGCACAGTTCTCCGCCGAGGAGCCCGTGCTGCGTCTCCGCATGATCTGCCAGTCGTGGAAAGTAATGTTTCAGGCAGAGTACTCGTCGGGCCAGCCGTTGCGCATGCTGGTGGACCTGAGGGCTGCCATTGACGACGCACTTGGCCGCAGGCCCGCGGTAAGCGCGACCCCAAAGCCTGCCGCCGCGAGCATAAAACCGGCAGCTCCAACGAAGGCCATTCCGCAAGCGGCTCCGGCTCCGAAGCCAGCTGCTGCACCCAAGGCTATGGCGGCCAAGGCGGCAGCGCCATCCTCCGCGCCGAAATTTAACGTCGCGAAAGAAGAAACCCCGGAATTCGAAATCTCGGTCGGGAACCAGGAGTGGAATCCCGACTCCGGAAATTAACGGGAGCCGGCACTGAACCCGGAGAGCAAATTCGTGGACGCCCGCTCGGTACTGATCTTTTCCGACGACGCCGAATTCCCGCGCCAGATCTCCGCTCGCTGGCAGACCGAGCGCATGGTTCCCAACTTCATCGTGCGGGGGAGCGATTTCGCCAAAGATCTGGACCGTAAGTTGTTCGACTTGGCCATCGTCGGACCAAGCAGTCCGGCCGAACTGAAGCGGGTGCTGCGCACACTCGACCCCGGCCGCAAGCCTGTCATCCTGGTTTCAGCCCGGAACGCTCAAACCCTTCGTGCCGACTTTCCGCGTCTGCTGTGCGTGCACGAGCACGAGGGTTGGCCCGATAGCGTCGTCTTGCTCGCGTCCGAGGTTTTACGCCGGGTTGAGGCCACCGAGCGCGCCGAAAGGGCCGAGCTGGTCAACGCGCACTTGAAGTGTCACGCGACGCTGGGCCAGTACGTCCTCGACATGCGCCACAACATGAACAACGCCCTGACCTCCGTGCTTGGCAACTCTGAGTTGCTTTTGCTGGAGCCGTGCGCATTTTCGGCCGGTGTCCGCGCCCAGCTGGATACGATTCGTCACATGGCATTGCGTCTGCACGAGGTCCTGCAACGGTTTTCATCTCTGGAAAAAGAATTGCGGTTTGTCGAGAAGCAGGCGGAAAAAGAACACGGCAGAGAGCTCTCGGCGGCGGCTGGGCAGTAGTCACGGCGAAAAGTACTGAGTCATGCAAGCGTTGTTTTCGAATGTCAGTGCACGCGAAGTCTGCAAGCCGAAGAGCGGAACGGAACGAGTGGGCCGGCACCCACGATATCGATGAGCACCGGATTCAATTACGGAGACGCCAACGGGGCGCCCAAGCCTCCCGCGAGACTCGTGTTGGATCATGAGCTTTCTGAGCTGCGTCTCATCCTTGAGCGCCAGGGTGGCATACTTCTGGACTCTCCTCAAGACGTTCTCATTTCCCGTGTCAACGAATATCTCGCGAAGCGCAGGCTGAAGTCCGTCGCCGATCTGATCGGCCGTCTGCAGGTTTCGGACACGGAATGCGAGAACCTCCTGGCGCACCTGGTGGACGGGGAAACCGGCTTCTTCCGCCATCCCGACGCATTTTCAGCATTCCAGGGCACCGTTCTTCCCGAACTGCATCTTCGGAAGGCGATCGACGCGCCCCAGAGCCTGCGCATCTGGAGCGCGGGCTGCGCGACCGGCGAAGAGGCGTACTCAATCGGCCTTTCCGTTTGCGAGTCTATGAAGGGTAATGGCGTGGGCTGGAGCATACATATCCTCGCCAGCGACATTCGTCAGGACGCGCTCACCTTCGCTGAACGCGGACTCTATTCGCATTCTGCGCTGGCCTCCGTTCCGCGCAGCCTGGTGCAGAACTATTTCGCGAAAGTCGGACAGCACGGTCTCGCCAAGCCCCGCCTCCGCAACCTGATCACCTTCACGCAGATGAACTTGGCGCGCCCCGCGTATCTCGGGCGCTTCGACTGCATCTTCTGCATGGACGTTCTGCCCCACTTCTCGAGTTCGCAGCGCTTCGCGCTCACCCAGCGGCTGCACTTGTACCTCGAACCGGGCGGCTACTTGCTTCTCGGCGACGGCGAGAGACTGCACACCGCCGACGTGAACTTCCAAGCAGAAACTCACGGAAGCTTCACGCTTTACCGCAAACCGCGCGCCGTCGCGGCCAGAACCGGCCGTTAAACCTCTGCGCAGATTTCGAAAGTTTCAAGCTTAGGTTCTCCTCGTTACTCGGTACTCGCAACTCGCAACTCAGCTTCGTTACACTCGACCTATCGCCACATGAATCGTAACCACCTCGGCTTCACACCCAAGGAACTGCGCAAACTGCGTAGTCTCAAGAATCCGTACGGCATTCAGAAGTTGCTGGACGCCATGCCCTACCATCTCGCCGACACGGCCTGGTCGCCGCGGCGTGTGCTCGCGGAAAATACTTCGCACTGCCTGGAAGGGGCGATCTTCGCCGCAGCCGCCTTGCGCGCCAACGGCTATCCACCGCTGATCGTTGATCTCGAAGCGGAGCATGACACCGACCATGTCCTCGCCGTGTACCGGGTCGATGGTCTTTGGGGAGCGGTCGCAAAATCAAACTACACCGGATGCCGCTACCGCGAACCCGTCTATCGTTCGCTGCGCGAGTTGGCGCTCAGCTACTTCAATATCTATTTCAACCTGCGGCGCGAGCGGACTTTGCGCCGCTTCTCTCAGCCGGTGAACCTGGCGCGCTTCGATCGTCTTGACTGGATGACCACCGAGAAGCCCATATGGTTCATCGTTTACTACCTGCTCGACATCCCGCACACGGCACTCTTCCCCCGGCACGTCGCGAAGCGCCTCCATCGCATCGATGAGCGTACCTACCAGGCCGAAATTTTGGGAAAGGCCTACAAAGACAATCGCTGACGGCAGTGGCTGGTAACTAGATGCCAGTAATCACTCGTGCGAACGATCCCTGACACCCCAGACCTGAGACCCAAGACATGAGACCCAAGACATGAGACCCAAGACATGAGACCCAAGACCTGCCTTCATGCCACCGCGTAGCGCTTGAACTCCACAGACCTGTGGTCCTGGCCAAGCAAAAGTACCAGCATGGCGAGTAGGGCTTCCGGGTTTACCGAACGCTCAACCGTTTGAGGTTCGGTCTCGCCGCAGAGGGTTACGGCGCGGGATGTGCCCTCGTGCACTAGGATCGGTAGTTCGGGTTGTGCCTGCGAGAGGCAGGCCCAGATATCTGACCGCCGTGACGAGGATGCCTTGTCCATCACCAGCGCATCAAAGCGTAGTGCCGACGCAAGACACATCGCGTCGCTCGCGCCGCGAGCGGTCCAGGTTTCGAACCCTGCCTTGCCAAGTGTTCGGATCAGGCCCTGTAAACGGAGAGTTGAACTGTCGATACACAGAATGCGGGCGGTCTGGCTAGACATACGACACTCCTCCGCCCCGTTGGGGAACGGCTTATCCTCGGGGAAAGCCTAATCCAATTCTATTGTCGAGAAGTTAAAGAGTTGTAAAGAGTTGTAATTTTTTGTGCTCGTGCAAAAGAGGTCTGACCGTTTGACCATTGCGAAATTAAACATTCATCGAATCCTGAAGACTTACTAAGACGAGAGGTCGTCCGAATACGGTGGGTATAGTAATAACAAGGGCGAACTTGTTTGAGCTGGCGGAACATTTTTCGGGAACCTGGGTTTTTCTGGCACGTATGTAAGAGGGTGAGGATGAGATATCGCTACGCGTGTGCGCCAATCTGCCTGTTGGCTGCGTCTTTAGCGTTTGGACAAACCGATCCCCCGGCGCCGTCGCCTCCCGGCGAACCTGTCGCGACTCGTGTGGATGAAAGTCCGAGGGAGTCCGGGGCCAAGCTCGGCCCGCCACCTACGACGCTTTCCGCCGACCAAATTAAGGAACTCATCCGGCAAGCCGCCGCCGACCAGGTCATCGCGTACATCGACCAGGGCGGCCTCACGTTGCCCGACCGCGACTACTACATCAAGGACGATCCCAAGCAGGTCGAAATGCGCAAGAACCTGACCGAGTACATCACTCAGGTTTTCACGCTGGCAGGGAAGTCGGCCGATCAGGCCGCCGAATCCGCGAAAACGGTGTTGCGCATTGAGACGGCGCTGGCGAAGGCCGAGATGGATCGCACGCTCCGCCGCGATCCCAAGAACCGCGATCACAAGATGAAAACCGACGAAGCTACCGCGCTAGCGCCAAACTTTTACCTCACGCGCTACTTCAAGGACGTGAACGCCCCGGCGTTTTCCGATCTCAACGTGGCGAATCCCGATTTCTTCAAGCAGGTGAATGGCGTCATTGAAGGCGAGTCCCTGGATTCGCTGAAAACCGATGCGACCTGGCACGTACTGCACGCGGCGGCTCCCTGGCTTTCGAAACCGTTTGTCGATGCCAATTTCAAGTTAACGCAAGCTCTCACTGGGCAGGGCGAAATCCAGGCTCGCTGGAAGCGTTGCATCGATGCAACCGATGGCGCGCTGGGTGAGGCGCTAGGCGCGAAGTACGTGGACGTGACCTTCGGCCCCGACGGCAAGGCGCGGATGCTGAAGATGGTCGACGCGCTTGAGGTCTCACTCGATCAGGACATCAAAGAGCTTTCTTGGATGTCGGACACAACCAAGAAGCAGGCGAAGGTCAAGCTGCAGGCGATTCGAAACAAGATCGGCTATCCGGACGTCTGGCGCGATTACAGTTCTCTCACCATCGAGCGCGGCGATCTCATGGGCAATTTCCTACGCGCCAACGAATTCGAATCCGAGCGCCAAATTGCCAAAATAGGCAAGCCGCTCGATCGCAAAGAGTGGGGAATGACCCCGCCGACCGTGAATGCCTATTACAGTGGATCGCGGAACGAAATCGTGTTCCCAGCAGGAATCCTGCAGCCCCCGTTTTTCGACAAATCGATGGACGATGCCGTGAACGTGGGTGGAATCGGAGTGGTCATCGGACACGAACTGACCCACGGGTTCGACGATCAGGGACGTAAGTTTGATCCGCAAGGCAATTTGCGCGACTGGTGGACCGAACAAGACGGAAAAGAATTCGAGAAGCGCGCAGGATGCGTCGCCGACGAGTACGGCAACTTCGTTGCCGTCGACGACCAGAAACTGAATGGCAAACTGACGCTCGGCGAAAACACCGCCGACAATGGCGGCGCTCGCATCGCTCTGGCGGCGCTGGAACAGATGATCTCAGCCGACACCACCGGAAAAGCACGAGAGAAGATCGACGGCTACACTCCCGAGCAGCGATTCTTCTTGGGTTTCGGGCGGGTGTGGTGCGAGAAGCGGCGCCCGGAGTTCTCACGCATGCTGGTGAAAGTGGATCCGCACTCGCCGGGAAAGTACCGCATCAACGGTGTGGTGCAGAACATGCCCGAGTTCCAAAAGGCCTGGGGATGCAAAGCTGGACAGCCCATGGTCGCCGAGAACTCGTGCCACGTGTGGTGACTAGGCTACGAGCTTCGAGCTAGGAGCGACGAGCAAACAGAGCTGAGCGATGTCGGGACATCTCAAGCTTTGGCTCTGTCGTTGAACCCTTTCCGGCGTTGTTCGCTGTAGCGGCTGAGTGCGTCGGTGATGATCGGGAACGCCTCAGCTGCCGGCCGGATCTCGTCCACCTTCACCGCTTTTCCTTCGAGCTGCTTGTAGTCCTGGAAAAACCTGCGCAGCATCAGCAGGCGGTGCGACGGCATCTCGATCGCCTCGTGGTAGCTATTGAACTCGGGATCCTCGGTAGCAATCGCGATAATCTTGTGGTCCTGCTTGCCGGCGTCGATCATGGTCATCAGACCGATCGCTCGCGCGTGAATGATGGTGAGAGGAACCACCGCCTCCTGGCACAGCACCAGCACATCGAGCGGGTCGTCGTCTTCCGCGAGAGTCTGCGGAATGAATCCATAGTTGGCTGGGTAGTAGACGGCCGAATACAGCACGCGATCCAGCTTGATCAGGCCGCTCGCCTTGTCGAGTTCGTACTTCACGCTGGAGCCGAACGGAATTTCAATCACGGTGCTGAACTCGTTGGGAAGCTTGTCGCCGGGAGTCACGTCATGCCAGGGATGGATCATAAAAAGGACATCACCTTCATCGATTCGAGAGTCGCTCGATTTTAGCAAGCCGCCCTCGCTGCCGGTTCGCCGAGCCGAATCTTCGGCAGACGCATCTAACAAAAACCTATGGCACGCGTTTTCATTACCGGATCATCCGACGGGCTTGGCCGGATGGCTGCCCAGCTTTTGATCGAGCAGCGCCATTCCGTCGTCTTGCATGCACGCAACGAACAGAGAGGCCATGAAGCGATGTCGGCCGTGCCCGGAGCCGACACGGTTGTCGTGGGCGACCTGTCGAGCATCCGCGAGTCCCGCAAAGTCGCCGACCAGGTGAACGCGCTGGGATCATTCGACGCCGTCATCCACAACGCCGGCGTGGGCTATCGCGAACCGCGGCGCGTTGCGACTGAAGATGGCCTGCCCACAGTGTTTGCGGTGAACACGCTGGCTCCTTACATTTTGACGGCGCTGATTCATCGTCCGAAGCGACTTGTCTACGTGAGTTCCGGTCTTCATCAAACCGGCGACACGAGCCTGAAGGACCTCGCTTGGGAGCAGCGCAAGTGGCAACCGCAGCAGGCCTACTCCGACACCAAACTCCACGACGTTCTTCTGGCATTTGCGGTCGCGCGACAGTGGCCTGACGTGTTCTCGAACGCGCTCGAACCCGGTTGGGTCGCCACAAAAATGGGCGGCCCAGCGGCGAGTGACAATCTGGACGAAGGACACCGCACGCAAGTATGGCTCGCGGTCAGCGACGATCCGAAGACCAAGGTTAGGGGCGAGTACTTCTATCACCTCGAGCGGCGGAAGCCCCTGCCCGCCACCCGCGACATCGAGAAGCAGGAGACGTTGCTCGAGGCGTGCCGGCAATTCTCGGGGATTGCGCTGCCGATAAATTGAACCGCGCTGTCGTCACGCTCCGATCCGCTCAGTAAGCCGATGCGGCTTTGCGGATCAATAACTTGCGGGACCCCGGCCCTCACCCGGATGCCCACTTGCGTCTTGACCCCCATCCCGGTGGCGCGTAGAGTGAGCTAAGGTTGGGGTGAATTCCATGTCGAGCGAGACCAGCAAATATCTGAAATTTGGCGGAGCCACAGTAGTGATCCTGCTGATGCTCGGCTATCTCGCCTACACGGGCGTGCAGGAAAGCAAAAGCTACTACGTCACCATCAAAGAGCTACACGGAATGGGTGACGGTGCTTATAGCAAACGCCTTCGCGTGGCCGGCAACGTACAGCCGGGCTCGATCAAGCGCAGCGGCACGCATGTGGAATTCATCCTTGTCGAACAGAACCTCAGCCTCCCGGTGAGCTACGCTGGAACGGAGCCGCCTCCCGACACCTTCAAGGACAACTCTCAGGCTCTCGCGGAAGGCAGCTTCGGCAAGGATGGTGTGTTTCACGCCAAGGCGCTTCAGGCGAAATGTGCTTCGAAGTACGCACCGGCACCGGGTGCGCAGCCGGGTACAGCCCAGCCGGGTTCCGAGCCGTCGAAGAACATGACGAGCACCCAGGACTCGAAAGTTGGTGTCACGCTGTAGTGCAGCCCCCATTCGACTGTGAACGAACCTAACACGGTGCGCGCCGCAGCCGATCCGGTCATCACCGTCACCAATCTCATCAAGCAGTTCGGACGCTTCGCCGCACTTCGCGGTGTGGACGCTTCGCTTGACGGGGGCCGCTTCTACGCAATCCTCGGCGACAACGGGGCCGGGAAGACCACGATGCTGCGCATCCTCGCCGGGTTAGTGCGTCCCACGCGCGGCACCGTCTGCATCCTCGGTCATACCAAACCTCGGGAAGCGTGTCGCGAATTCGGATATATGGCGCACCCATCATTGCTCTATGACGAGATGAGCGGCATGGAGAACCTGCGCTACTTCGCTGAGCTCTACGGGATCAAGGACGACTCCCGATGTTCGGCAAGCATTGCAGCGGTGGGACTCGATCCGGCGCTTGAGCGTCCGGTCGGTCAGTATTCCCAGGGCATGCGGCAGAGAATGTCGCTCGCGCGAGCCCTACTTCACGACCCCAAAATTCTGATGCTCGACGAGCCTTTCTCAAACGTCGACATTCACTCCGCGCGCGAGATGGTGAAACTGCTCGCCGGGATGCGCGATACCGGCAAGACCATCCTCGTCGTGACGCACCAGGCATCGCTCCTTGATAGCGCAGCAGACGAATTCGTCTGGATGCAACTGGGACAGATCATCAATCGCACGCCCGATCGAGCCTTCATGGAGACTGCATGAGCGCGCCTGCGCCCTCCGGCATTACGCTGGCCACGCTCACGAAAGATATACGCCTCGAGTGGCGGTCGAAAGACGCGCTGAACTCCATGCTGTTTTTCGCGTTGCTGGTTGTCGTCGTGTTCAGCTTTTCGTTCGACCCCAACGCTGAAGAATCGCGGGTGATCGCGGGCGGGCTCGTATGGGTAGCGTTTCTCTTCGCCGCCGTGGTCGCGCTCAATCAGACCTGGGCTCGCGAGCTGCGCAATCAGGTGCTCGACGCGTATCGAGTGTCGCCGGCTCCCGCAAACTCTCTTTTCCTGGCCAAGGCGATCGGCAATTTTATCTTCGTGGTCGTCCTTGAAGCGCTGATGACCCCCCTGTTCATCATGTTCTACAAACTGCGCGCCCTGGGCCCGGCCTGGCAATTGATCCCCGTCGCGGCGTTCGGCACCTGGGCGATCGTGGTGAATGGCACGTTCTTTGCGGCCATGTCGCTGCGCACCCGCAGTCGCGAGATCATGTTGCCCCTTCTACTGTTTCCGATCACAATTCCCGCGCTACTATCCATGGTAGAAGCAACAACCACGATCCTGGTGGGTGACCCGACAACTTCCGCCAAGTTCTGGATCGTCTTGCTCGCTACCTACGACGTGGTGTTTACTACTGGCTGTCTCGCTTTATTCGAGACGGTGTTGCACGCGGAATGAAAAAAGCCTTCCCCATCCTCGGATTGTTGACCGCGGCGTTTCTGAGCTACGCCCTCTACCAGGCGCTGGTCGTCGCCCCACAAGAACAAACCATGGGCGATGTGCAGCGCATCTTTTACTATCACGTGCCTTCCGCGTGGACCGCGTTTCTCCTGTTCGCCATCAACTTCCTGGCGTCGGTCTTGTATCTCGTACGACGCAACCCCCGCACCGACAAAGTTGCGAGCGGTGTCGTGATTGCTCTCGCGCTACTCACCTGCGTCGGAGCCTACGTTTTCAAAAGTTATCTTCCAAAGGATGTCTATCCATCTTCGGTCGTGACGACCGGGATCGTTATCGCCGGCATCTATTTTCTGATCCGAAAATATTTTTCAGAGCAGGGAACCGACATCCTTGCCTTGACTACCGCAGAGGTCGGCGTTGTGTTCTGCACCGTGGTTCTGGTCACTGGTCCGCTTTGGGCCCGCCCAGTGTGGGGAATCTGGTGGACGTGGGACATCCGTCTGACCTCGACTCTGGTGCTGTGGTTGATCTATGTCAGCTATCTGGTCCTGCGGCGCTTTTCTTCCAGCGGCGAAACGCCGGTGCTGGCTGCGGCGTTGGCCGTATTCGGCGCGCTCGATGTGCCCCTAGTCTACTTCTCCATCTGGTTTTTCCGCACGCAGCATCCACAACCTGTGATTGGCGGCGGCGGCTCCATCGATCCCCGCATGCTGCGCGTCCTGTTGATCAACTGGATGGCTTTTCTGTGTTTCGCGGTCCTGGTGTGCTGGTCACGCTATCGGTTGGAGAGGATGCAGCGCGACGTGGAAGAGACCCAGGCGCTGGAAGCTCTGCTCGAACCCGGAGGTCGAGTCCGATGACTTATTTATATGTTGCCTACGCAGCCACCTGGCTGATTCATGTGGCGTACCTGTCGACGGTGGCACGTCGCTACTCGCGCTTAAAGAAAGAAATGGAGCAGTTGGGGAAGAAGTAGAGACCTCTCTCGAGCCTATATTCCCCTACGGCGCTGACACCCATCATTCCCATCCGAATTACGATTCGCTCGCGTTCCACTGCCCTCGAAGGGCGCCAAGGAATGCCGACGAACTCGTCGCCCGCAGGAACTCATACTCTTCGATCGCGGCCGCGATTCCGATACGCGCCGATGGCAACGGCGACTCTACGCGGATGACCCGGCCCGTAAACCGGACTCGTACCGGGTCGGTCAAAGTAACATGCGGTGGAAATGTCAGCGTAACTTCAATCCGCGACCCGTGCGCCAGGTCCCGGTCCAGGTAAAAGAAGACTCCCCGCGCGCTGACATTCTGGGTTTCGGTATGGAACTCTCCTGCGCCGTCGCCTGACATCCGTATCGTGGCCGGCAGGCGCATGTCGAAGCGCCGCATGGAGCGCCGGTCGGAGCTGTCCTGAAGCATGTCCCGTTCTCTTTCCAAGAGCATTCCGATCCCCAGGTTTCGGTTCGGCGACAACTTGGATTCCGAAAGCCTGTTGGGGGCCGAGGCTCTCCAGAAGCACAGAGTTTCGTCTGAATTCTGAGGCCAAGATTTACTTGTTTATCAATTGTTTGCAACAGCAAAACGCGGCGGGAACTGACTCGGTTAATGCCGCGCGCTACAAACTCGCGCCGTCATTCCGCCATTTGGGGGAGACCATCGATCCGCAGACAATGCTTTGCGGGACACAACGACCGAGCAATCCCACTTCCAATTCGTCTCTGGTGAAAATTTCACGCGAACGCGGTGAACATAGGCGTTTCGACTTTTCGTGTGCGTGAATGGGAACGGTCGCAGTGCAATCCCTTTCTTGTTCTCGGGAATTTCGTTCCTGTTTTCGTTCGCAGGTATCGACTTTTGTCTGCCAGGCGGCATCTTTTCCAACTCCTTCGTGCATCTCACTCGGCTTGAGCGGGCAGGGAAGCGGCCGATCGCTTGACACTGCTATCCGCCAGATGTTTAAGTAGTTACTTATTTTTTCATTGGAATTGGAGACTCGCTGGCTGCCTCGTACACCCGAGGCGGTGTGGAATTGTGTGTGTCGCTCTTCATTCCTCTCCACCTGATTTGAATATTCGGAGGCACTCGTGAGATTGAATCGTCGTGGGTTGGGTACAGGTCTGCTACGGACGCGCGTCATGCTGGCAGGCTTGCTGCTGCTGACGGTTGGAGCGGGAATGCTGGTTCTCAGTCCCCGCACGACAAGCTCCGGTACGGCCTCCAACAGCGCGACCGTTCCCTTGGTCTCCCCGACACCCGCCATCGCCATTCCGACGCCTGCTCTTTCCTATGCCAGCATCCCGATGATCTTCGAGTCCAACCAGGGGCAGACCGACGCACAGGTTCGATTCATGGCTCGCGGCCACGGGTATGGCCTGTTTCTCACCGATGAAGACGCGGTACTCGTTCTCCGCCGTGCGGGAGTCAAAGAGCACGCGCTGGACGGTCAAACATCGGTGATCCGTATGGGTTTGTCGGGAGCGACCGCCCACACAAAGGTGGAAGGATCCGAATTGCTGCCGGGACGAAGCAACTATCTGATCGGCAAAGATTCTGCGAAGTGGAATCGCGACGTCCCCCAGTATGCCCGCGTCCGTTATCCGCAGGTCTATCCCGGTATCGATCTCGTTTACTACGGAAACCAGGGCCGCTTGGAATATGACTTTGAAGTAGCCCCCGGAGCCGATCCCGGAAACATTCGATTGCACTTCGGAGGCAGCCATCGTCTGCGTCTGGAAAACGGCGATCTCGTACTTGAAACTCGCGAAGGCGCCGCGCGTCTGTATGCCCCACACATCTACCAGCGCAGGGACAATGCAGAAGCCACGGTCGATGGCCGCTTCGTGCTCCTCGCGAAAAACGAGGTTGGATTCGAAGTCGGTGACTATGATCGCGGCCAGCCGCTTGTCATCGATCCTGTCCTCAGCTACTCGAGCTATTTTGGCGGCACCGGGACCGAGGCCGCCCCATCGATTACCACCGATGCGGGCTTCAACATCTATGTGACCGGTTCCACCACGTCCACCGATCTTCCGATCGCGGGAACTCCATTCCAGGGAACCCTGCATTCGGGTGCAACCGCGAATGTCTTCGTTTCGAAGCTCGATCCTACGGGTACCACGCTCGTCTGGTCGACGTATCTGGGCGGCAGCGGGACCGACGCGAGCGTCGGCATTGCCGTGGACGCGGCCGGCGATGCCTACGTTGCCGGTACAACCACGTCACCAGACTTTCCCACCTCGACCAGCGGGTTTCAAACGGCTCCGAAGGCCGCGGGCACGCACGGGTTCGTCAGCGAATTGGATCCGAATGGCTCGGTCTTGAAGTACTCCACGTATCTCTCGGGAAGCTTGACCGACACGATGGCCGGCATGACACTCGACAACAAGGGCTTCGTTTACGTGATTGGCATCACGCATTCTACGGACTTCCCGACCGTGCCTAGCCCCGTGCCGGCGCCGCTTCCCTCGACGATGCCAGCTGGTGCGAGTCAGGCATTCTTCGTCAGCAAACTCAATCCTGCGACGTCGGGCACGGATAGCTTGATTTTTTCGAGTTACTTCGGTGGAGGAACGCCGAATAATGGAATTATGGCGGGCGGTGGTATCGCCGTTGACAACAATAACACCACTGCCGGATCGAACATTTACATCACCGGCGGAACGAATTTCCTGAACACGACCCAGAACCCCAACACGGACTTCCCGATCAAGAATGCCATTGTCTTTACACAAGGCTCTGGGTTGGCTCCTGGCGGAGACTGCCTCGACAGTCCTGGTGTTTCGGCTTGCCCGGTCACAGGGCTACCGACCACGAATGGCGTTGTCAACTTGGACGCGTTCGTCGCGAAAATCTCGCCCGTAGGCACGACCGGAGCGCAGTTGCTGTACTCCACATATGTTGGTGGCGCTGGCAATGATATTGGAAATGGCATTGCCGTCGATGCCTCTGGCAACGCGTACATCACCGGTTCGACGACATCGCCCACCGCAACTTTCTTTCCGCCGCTCTCCGCCGCACCCGCCGCCTACCAGCCTTGCCTTAATAGCCCCACCGGCGCGAGCGGCAGCTGCCCGAACTCGAATACAACGAGTACCGACGCCTTTGTCGCGAAGATCAACAATCCCGTCACCGGAACGGGCTCGACCAATTCGAATGTCGAGCTTGTTTATTGGTCGTACCTGGGCGGCACCAACAACGATGTCGGGAACGCAATCGCGGTCGACGGGATTCAAGGCGCGCGTGTTGTTGGAACCACTTTTTCTTCGGATCTGAAGACGCAAAACGCGATTCAGGCCAGTCTGAAAGGAAGCCAGGACGCATTTGCTGCCCGACTCGATACGCTGGGCACCACCGGGTCTGCAACTGCAAGCCAGTTCGTCACCTACCTGGGAGGCAGCGGCGCTGATGGTGCCACCAGCGTGGCTCTCGATACCAACACGAACACCTACATCACCGGCACGACCACGTCACCGGACTTCCCGTTGGCTTCGGGTGTTACGCCCTACCAGGGGGCCTTGAAGGGACCGCAGGACGCCTTCATCGCGAAGCTGGGAGCGGCGCTCAACTTCACATTGATGCCGCCCACTCCTCCATCGTCAGTCAATGCCGGAAACCAAGTCAGCTTTAACTACACGGTTCAGAACACAGGTGACACCACGGCAGGAGTCGGTTTCCTCGACAATCTGGGTAGCGGCAGCGGGAGCGCACCCTCGACATTTGTTTCCGCCTCGGCCTCGGGTGGAAGCTGTCCAACGACTGCGACCAATGGAACGATCCTCTGCAACCTCGGAATCATCAACGGCGGAGCCTCTTCCACGGTTACCATCAATATCACGCCCACCGGCGCCGGAACTCTTATCAACAGCGGCCAGCTCATTGTTGCCGGCAGCGGATTTTCCAAGACCGTAAGCTCTCAGCCGGTCACCGTGAATTCGTATACGCTGTCGGCTCTTCCCGTTACGCCGATCGTCGTTGCCGGACAGCCCGCCTCGTATCAGGTCACGGTCACACCGAACAAGACGTACACGGCAAATGTCTCTCTTTCGTGTACTTCCGGCTTGCCTGGCGGGACACCGGCTCCGGCTTGCACATTTTCTACTACGCCGATCACGGTGGCCGGGTCCAGCCCCTCTACGGTCACGCTTACCATCAGCACGACTGCGCGGACGACAACGACCGTCGAGTCCCGGCCGCCCGTCGGACCGTTTTACGCGGTGTTTCTACCGCTGGCTGGGATGGCATTCGTCGGAATCGGGCTCAAGCGTCCCCGCGGGAAAGGCGCAATCCTCGGCGGACTTCTCTTCCTGGTCCTGATGACGCTCCTGCTACTTCAACCCGCTTGCAGCGGCAGCAGTTCCACGACGACTACGACTGGAACTCCAGCCGGCACTTACACCGTGGTGATCACCGCCACGTCGGGCACCTTCTCGCAGACGACGCCAATTACGTTGACCGTTCAGTAGCTCCGCATTCTGTAACCTCATGAAGGCCGGGCGATTTCAGCCCGGCTTTCGTTTCCAGCGAAAAATCGCAGAGTGAGGCGGGCCACGGTCGCATTGGTTGGTGCCTTTGCAGATCTTGGTTTATACTGCGTGTCCCAACCGACCGGTCGGTCTTTAGCGAGCTTCCACCCGCTCGAGGCTGACACACCAACTCGGAGAACCGCCATTCGCACATCCCTGTCACATCTGTTCCCGATTTTTTGGCGACGGCTTTGGCTGCCGATCCTGGTATTTGCCGGCTTCAACGTGCTGTGCGTGGTCGTCTACCAGCGTCTGGAGGGCTTGCGTTGGCAGGATGCGTTCTTCTGGATCACGCACCCGCATTCGTTGGAATACAAACAGATTCACGACGTCACGAAGTTTTTCGCGGTGTTCGTCTACTTCTGCGTGTTCGCATTTCAGATCTGGATCGCCGAACGCGTGCTGGTGACAATTTTCCGCCGGCAGGGTATGGAGGCCTGGAAATCAATGATCAACGATGTCGGCATTGAGCAGGTGAACGATCATTTCATCGTCTGCGGTTACGGGCAAGTGGGCCGGACTGTTGTCGATCAACTCAAGCGGCTCGAAATCCCGTTTGTGTTAATCGAAACGAATGACGGCCTGTATCGCGAATTGCTCAAAGAGGGAGTGCTGGTGATCCAGGGCGATGCGAAACGGCACGACGTTCTGTTGACCGCGGGCATTCATCGCGCCCGGGGAATCTGCATCGTGATCGATAACGATGCAGACAATCTATACATTACGGTCACCGCCCGCTCCATGAATACAAACCTGAAGATCATCACGCGCGCCGGGCAGCAGCGCTATGCGCAGGCGATTCGCAGTTCGGGCGCGGACGAAGTCATCATCCCCGAGTATGAGGGAGGCCTGATGACCGGACGCATGATCGAGCGTTACTATCCGTCGCACAGCAAGCTAGCCTAGAGTTGCTTTACTCAGTTGAGATGTCGCGGGCGAAATGGTATTGTGACGCGACGAAAAATCCTGAAATCATGTGCTCCTTCAAGTTCGGGCACAGAGCCGCCGGTGAATAATGTAGTGCTGGCGAGAAACTGCGCGGGGGGAGTCCGCGCCACTGAGTTCCCCTGTTGCTGCTGTCAGGCCCAGCCGTTTAGCTGTCTGGTTCTCTCCATATCCGCCGTGCCGGGGAGCAGCGGGCTTCCCGGCGCGTTGCGGATCAGATAGTGCGGCTGGGCTTTTCCACTCTTTCCAGATTTCTCGAAATCTTCGCAACTCGATCCCGCCGCAGACTTTATCCGATGCGCTGCGGAATCGGGTTCAGCAATCGCCAGAAGACGCCAAAAGGTCTGGTACATTAACATCTCACTCCTATGAGCATCACCGCCGGTGGACCCCGTTCGATGCTTGCGATCCGGAAGGAATCCGTGTCATCCGATGTGACCGTTCTGCACCTGACCGGTCGCATCGCCATGGGCCGTCCGTGCCAAGACATCGAAGCGCAGGTAGACGAACTGATTCGCGAGAACAAGCCGAAGTTGGTGATCGATCTTTCCGAGGTGCAGCGCGTTGACAGTACCGGATTCGGCACGATCGTCCTGTGTGCGTCCAAGTTGAAGAAAGCCGGCGGCGGGCTGCATGTTTCCTGCGCAAAGGGGATCGTCGAGCAAATCGCGCACACCTCCAACATTCCCAGGGTCGTGCCGTTCCATCCATCGCTCGAAGAAGCGATTGCAGGACTGACGAGTTAGCCCTTCCTGCTTTTTCAAATTCCAGGTACAGCGTTCTCTGTATTGCCGATCCACAGGACATCGCAATAGGGTGGTTGCAGACGAAGTGGCGCAGGCCCCGCGCCAGGGGAAAATGATTGAACGGGATTCTCCTGACGCGGGGTCTTTATTCTGCCCAAAAGTCGCTACAACTGTCTTACTTCGCGGTTGCAGGGAGGCATAATTTGAGCGAACGACGCAGAGGGTCTTACTTTTCCGCGAAAGTGATGTCAGCAGCGGTTTTGGCGGGCGCTTTGTTCCTGAGCGCGGTTCCACAAATCCATGCGGACGACGATCATGGCAAATGCCAGCGTCGCGTCGAAAAGGCCGAGTCACGATTGGATGAGGCGGTCCGGCACCACGGTGAGCGCAGCCCCGAGGCGGAGAGCCGCCGCCGCGACCTGAATGTCGAGCGGGAACGCTGTTGGAAGGAGTATCACGGCTACTGGAGCGGAGCCGATCATCGTTGGCACAGCGAGCGCGATTGGGATCACGACGATCGCGACCATCACGACGAGCACTGATCGGGAAGACTTCAATGAAAAAGCCCACCCAGGCCGGGTGGGCTTTCTTTCATAGAAGCAAAAACTAACCTTTGGGCCCGTCCATTGCAGTCGATTCCTGCCGTACGATCTTCGACTTCATTTCCTTGCCGTCGAGACGCTGCACGACAAGCTTTTTGCCCTCGATTCGAACCTTAATCTGGTCCCCTGGATTGAAGTCGGTAATTTTGAAATGCTGATCCTCGCGAAAAATCGCCGTGTAGTTCGTTCCATCAAGCAAGACCGTAAGCTCGCAGCGCAGATATTCGCTTGGAATCGACGCTGTGGCCCCGCCACCCCCTTGCGCCACCGCCGGATGGTTTGCAACCGCCGTTTCCGCGAGCGCGCTGGCGTCGTGAATCTCGACGACTTTACCGAGCCTGAAGTCAGCCGCCGCAGCTGACGTCGCAAGCAGAACGAGGACGGCAAGGAGCCCTTTCATGAACGATACTCTCCGTTTGCAGTGACCTCGCCTGCCCTGTCGACGATACCAATCCTGTTGCTCGGGCGGACAAGGCGAGACCGGAACGGTCGCAACGCTAGCATGAACTCGCTCCGGGGCGCGTTCATTTTACATTTCTTTACGTCGATGCCATGATTCCAAAATTCGAACAGATTGCAGTCCCACCGATCGACAGAACGGCGTGCGCCCGCGCGAAACGCAAAAGTCGGGGTTCTCGAATTCGGTGCCTTGCGCATTGATCTGCGCGGCGCCTAGCTCACGCGTAAATGGAAACTTCAACTATCTCTTGGCGCGCGAGTTCCAGCTCTTGCGCTATTCGATTGAGCACCGCGACGTGACCCTTTCTCGGGACGAGATTCTCAAGGAAGTGTGGAACTATGACGCCAAAACCTTCACACGCACCGTGGATGTACACATCGCAAGTCTGCGGCAAGAAGCTCGAGGAGGATCCCAAACATCCTCGCTGAATTCTGACCGTATCGTTTCGCAAGCTAAGCTCTCCCCCAACAACCCCGACGCAACTCTCCAGTAGTCCTTTCGTTTACACGTGCTTTACACAGGATTTACAAGGATTTACCGCACTCGGCGGGCAACAGGCGTCTAATAGAAAGTGCCTTTCCCCAGTGCTCTCGGTCACGGTCGACCGCAAGAACCGGTTCGTTGCACGTTCTTAGCGGAGACGGGAGCCACCACGATGCAAGTTCGTCATTCCCGCACTACGAGTAAGAGCAAACAGATTGGTTCTCGCAACAAGTTCTCTCCTGCGTCGCTCGCGGTGCAGCGACGCGTCGGCGGCAGCGATCAACAAAGTCTGGTCGCTGCCGCGCGGGTCCGTTTGTCTCGCAGCGATGTTGCCGTCGTCCCGCGTCAACCGAGGCGATCGGATTTCAGAACTGAAACGAAGATCTTGCAGCAAGACATTTGCCGTCTCATCGAGAATGAAGCCCTGCGCATTACGAAGCGGCAGACCTTTCTGAACAGCGGGGCGACCCAGGTGGGAGAAGAATCCAGCGCCTTGCAGGTTCTGGCTGTTGCGTTTTCCAGCCCTCAGTCAACGCTGGAATATTTGGGGCGCCATCGCCAGATCAATGAGGCAGAGTGCCAATTCCTGACGCATACCATTCAGGCCGTCAGTTTCGTGCTTGGGATGGACCCGGCAATTTCGCGGAGTTTCGCGTGCGTGCGGCGCCGCGCGAAACAGGTGGCTGGAATCCTCGCGAATGCCATTGGTCAATCTTGCCCGGCACCCGAAGCTACGCGATTGCTGATAAGCCCGTTCTTGGCCGTGTGAACCAATTTCGCTACGCGGTAATCAATTGCTCCAGGCCTACCCGATTCGCCACCACGAGCGTGGCGCCTTCCTGCTGAATCAGTCTTTGCTTCTTGAACCCGGCGAACAGCCGCGTAACTGTTTCGCGTGACGTGCCGATCATCTGTCCGATTTCTTCGTGAGTGAGAACCATCTTCATGCGCCCTGGCGTTCTCGAGTCAGCGTGGTCGTCGAGCCAGCCTACCAACAGGTGCGCCAACTTCTCCCCGGCAGAACCGGAGAGCATGAGCGTGCGGATTTCTCTGCACGTTGCGTTGTAATCATGGCTCAGATGCTGCGTTACCCATAGGGCGAATTCGCTGTGCGAACGCATCAGGCGCATCACGTCGCTTTGACGGATGAATGTGATCTCGCAGGGTTCTTGCGCTTCCGCCGTCGCTTCGTATTCGCGACTGCCGATGGTGCTGGCAACACCGAGAGAATCTCCGGCTTGCACGATTCGCAGAATCAGCGTCCGTCCGTCGCTTGCGCACACCGACAACTTCACGCGCCCGCGCTGCACGATGTACATGCCGCGGGCCGCCTGGCCTTCCGTAAAAAGCACGGTGCCGGTGGGATAGTTGTTCGTGAGGGAGACCATCTCGAGGGAATGCATGACGGCAGGAGGCAGATCGCCAAACGCCGTGTGCGCGGTCATAGCGCTCTGGGGAGGTCTCATCGGTTGAGTGGCCATATCGTCTCCTTGGTTACGCCAGATACAAAGGCATCTCGCGCGCCATTCCTAGGGACATTGGCCGAGGAATCGAGGGGACCGGAGAAACGTAACAAAATGAATTACTTACGTATGCCACTCCGATTGGATCCGCCTACGGGTGCGCGACAGAGGCTGGCTAGAATTGGGTGTTTTGGCACAGTTCTGTGTGATCTCAATCACCTTGATTAGTGACATTGGTCATCCGTCGCGCACCTTGTTCAGGAACCAGAACGTTGCTCGAGGGCCTGGTGGAGGGTCTGGAGGAGTCCGGCGCGAGTAAAGGGCTTCTCCAGCAGAGGAATGCCCCGTGCGGCGATATCTTCTCGCCCAATCAGTTCCCCCGTGTAGCCCGACATGTAGACCGTCTTCATGTTGGGACGCGACCCGTTCAGTCGCGAGACCAATTCCGGACCGCTCAATCCGCGCATAACCACATCCGTCAAGAGCAAGTCGATGTGCCCGGAATGAGACCGCGCGATCGCCAGCGCGTCCTGACCGTCTTTCGCTTCAAGAATTCGGTATCCATGTTCTTCAAGAAGCTGCCGCGTGAGCTGGCGCATCAACTCGTCATCCTCGACCAGCAGGACTGTGACGCCCTCGCGTCGTGGTGTGAGGACTTCTTCTTCCATCTTTGTCTCCGCCCCAAGCTTGTGTTCCGCACTTGGCAGATAAATCTTGAAGGTGGTTCCCCGTCGAGGCTCGCTATAGACCCAGATATGACCGCCCGCCTGCTGAACGATTCCATAGACCATCGCCAGCCCAAGGCCCGTGCCTTTGCCGACCTCTTTCGTGGTGAAGAATGGTTCGAAGATCCTCGACACCGTGGCGGGGTCCATTCCAACGCCGGTGTCGCTGACCGCCAACATCACGTAGCTTCCAGCGGCCAGCGGCTTGTGCATCTGGCTGAAGATCTCGTCGGTTTTCACCTGCGACGTTTCGAGCATGAACTTGCCTCCATTCGGCATAGCGTCGCGAGCGTTTACCGCGAGGTTCAGCACGACCTGATCGAGCTGTCCGGGATCGGCTTCCACGATGGCCGCTTCGCTACGCGGCGAGATCACGATCTCAACGTCTTCTCCCATCAATGGACGCAGCAACTTGCTTACGTCCTTCAAACGATCGTTCAGGTCGAGAACTTGCGGTTGAACCACGTTCTTGCGGCTGAAAGCGAGCAGTTGCCGTGTCAACGAGGCGCCGCGATCCACGGCTTTCCGCATGTTCGTCACGCACTGCCCAATGTCGGACTTTGAATCGATTCGAGTGCGCAACAACTCCGTGCAGGCCGTAATAATGCCAAGGATATTGTTGAAATCGTGGGCCATGCCTCCCGCAAGCCGCCCGATCGCCTCCATTTTCTGCGCCTGCCGAAGATGTTCTTCGGCGCGTTTTTGTGCAGTAATGTCACGGGCAATTGCAGAAGCCCCTATCACGCGCCCCCCCGCCTCGCGGATCGGCGATACAGAGATCGAGACGTCGAGCCGTCGGCCATCTTTCGCGACCCGGACGGAGTCGAAGTGCTCGACACTCTCGCCGCGCCGAATCTTTTCCAGGATCTCTGGAATCTCATCGGGCCGATTGCGCGGAGCCAGCAGGGAAATGTTCTTTCCGATCATCTCCTCGGCGGTGTATCCATAAATTCGCTCTGCCCCTCGATTCCATGCGGTGATGCGTCCGTCGAGGTCTTTGCCGATAATTGCGTCATCGGAGGAATCAACGATCGAAGCGAGTTGGCCACGGTATTCGCCGATCTGCTGTGATGTCCTTCGCGAAAGCTCCGTGTGTGCCTGTCTCAGTTCTTCTTCGATTCGCTTGCGGTCGCTGATGTCGCGAATGGCGCTCAGGACCAGCTGCTGGTCACCTGCGGAAACTGGGCTGAGGCTGATTTCAACGGGGAACTCGGACCCATCTTTGCGCCGTCCATAGAGATCCAGTCCCGCGCCCATGCGCCGGATCTTCGGGTTATGCACGAACTCTTCGCGGTGCCCCTGGTGGGGCCGGCGGTAACGTTCGGGAACGAGAATCTCGATTTTTTGCCCCAACAACTCTTCTCGACGGTAGCCGAACAGGTCTTCTGCCTGAGAGTTGATCTGGGCGATCGTTCCATCGCGCTCTACTGCAACCAGCGCGTCGGGGAACGCTTCTACGAATTCTCCAGAAAGAAAAATCTTGGCCATTGGCTCGTCCGCAGGGAGATGCAACCTACACCACGGCGGGAAGGTTTGGCCGTAAGGATAAACGTTTGGGACTGTTTAAAAGCGATTAAATTTGTTGGGGTTGAACGCCCAGTGCGGCAAACGGGCGAAACGCATGCCGACTAATCGTCACACACGACGACAGACATCGTCCGCGACAGTTTGCACTAAACCGCGCCCGAGTGTTCTAAGCCCCGGCCGAGAGTTTGTGATGGCTGCGCACTTCCGCAATGCCGTACTGACGGATCTTGTAAAGCAGAGCCTTATAACTGATCTTCAGCAGCGCGGCCGCCTGCTTCCGATTCCAGTTGGTCTGCTCGAGTGCCTGCGTGATGGCAGCGGCCTCGGCTTCATCCTTCGCGCTGCGGGCCAGCGATTTCAAGCCGCCGCCCCCGCCTTCGCTTGCGCCGGACTTTGTGCCGGGTTCAGTGCCCGGGCCGCCATTCAGATCATTCTTCGGATTCAACTCCGCGATGGCCAGCGTCTCGTCGCCCAGGATGAGGTAACGCTTGACGAAGTTGCTAACCTCGCGCAGGTTGCCAGGCCAGGTGTACTCGAGGCAGGCATTCATCATCGTCGGCGACAGCGGCAGGGGAGCCCGCGCGTAGCGTTCCGACATTCGCGACATGAAGTGTTTCAGCAGGATTGGAATTTCTTCTTTGCGTTCGCGCAGCGGAGGCAGGCTGAGCGTGAACGCATTCAACCTGTAGTACAAGTCTTCGCGCAAGCGCTTGGTGGCCAGTGCTTCGGGAATATTGATATTGGTGGCGGCCAGAATGCGCACGTCCACCTTGATGACGCTGCGGCTGCCAAGCCGCGAGAACTGCTGGTCCTGCAGAACATGCAGAAGCTTCGCTTGCAGGATCGGCGGCATTTCTCCAATTTCGTCGAGCAGGATCGTCCCCTTGTTGCACAACTCGAACTTGCCTGGTTTCGGGTGGGTCGCGCCCGTGAACGCGCCGGCTTCATACCCGAATAATTCGCTCTCGAGCAGATCGGCCGGCACCGCCGCGCAGTTTACCTTGAGGAACGTGCGGTGCGCGCGCGGTGAGAGTTTATGCACCAGGCGCGCAAGCACTTCCTTGCCTGTCCCACTCTCTCCTAACAGCAACACGGGAATGTCGACGTTGGCGACCAGTGCCGCCTGCGACCGGATCTTTTTCATCGCAGGACTGGCGGCTACGAAGAATACATCGTCGCAAAGCTCTTCAACTTCTCCAGCGTACGCCTGATTCTTGCCCATGCACTGGTCAACGACAGCATCCAGTTCGGCCTTCTGAAACGGCTTGGTCAGGTAGTCCTGCGCGCCCAGGCGCATTGCCTGGACGACTTTGCGGGTATCGTTCACGCACGAGAGCATCACAACTTTTACACCCGGCCGCATCTGGCGGAGCTGTTCCAGTGTTTCGAGCCCATCAATTCCCGGCATCAACACGTCCAGCAAGACCAGATCCGGCGCCAGACCTTTTTCAATCCTCTGCAGGGCCTCTTCGCCTGTGGACGCAGTCTCGACCTTGTAGTTATCTACTTCGAGCAGGGTTCGGATGTACCGCAGCATTCCCGGTTCATCGTCGACCAACAGGATATTGCCCGCTTCACTCATTCAGTTTTTCCCTTTTGCCGAGCATTGGAGGAGGGGTTCAACGGCACTAAGAATGAAAATTTGCACCCATTTCCGGGTTCACTTTCGACCCAGACTTTCCCACCCATGCCATTCACGAGTCGCCGCGCGATGGCCAGCCCCAGACCCATACCGTCCGATTTGTTCTCGGTGCCGGGCAGGCGAAAGAAATCGTCGAACACCTCGAGATGATATTCAGGTGGAATCCCAGGACCGGTATCGGAAACGCTTACCTTCACGGCGTTCGGCACCGACAGAGCTTGGCGACGCCTCTCTTTCTCCACCCCAGGCTTCGTTGCTGATCGCCGTTCCCACATATACGGTTCGGCATGCAGCCAAACGGTGCCGCCCGAAGGCGTGAACTTGGATGCATTTTCCAGCAGGTTCGAAATCACCCTTTGGATTTTGGGAGAGTCGAACGCAAACATGGGCAATTTCTCGTTTGCCAGAAAGTACAACGCCAGACCGCGCTCCTGGAAACGCGGCGACCATAGGCGGCACACTTCCGCGAGCGTTGCATTCATGTCCCCGGGTTCGTACTGCATGCGCAGTTCACCGGTTTCCAACACGGTGTACGACAAAAAGTCCTGAATGAAGTTCTGTAGCCGTTGGCCACTGGAGCGCATGTCGCCGATTACGTCCCGCTGCCGCTCATTCAGAGGGCCGAGTTTCTCGCTTTGCAGAAGTTCGATGTAACCGTTCAGGATCGCGAGCGGTGTCTTCAAATCATGCGCTGCCGAGGCTAAGGCGTTGGTGGTACGCTGAAATCGCTCGCAGAGCTGGTTATAGTCCTGTTCCAGGTCCCGACCCGGCGAACTCGTCACCGTTGCCGGTTCAATCTGCTGCGCGTGCACTTGTGCTCCCGCTGCCTTCCCGATCGCTGGGAGACACGTATTGTCTGAATTAACTCCCATAGTGGGACACACTCATGGCTTGACAAACGGGGAGGGGACAAAAATTTCAAAAACGGCTTAGAAGAACGTGCGTGAGAAAAATCGTAGGATAGGGAACCTCCAATGTCAATGAAAATGAACCCGAATTGCCACACTAGGGTAAATCATTGCACTTTTAAACAAGTTCCCGTGGGCTCGCGTTCTTCACGGCGAAAAGACTCTGAAACCCCGTCAATTCCGTCAGATTCCGTGCGGGGAGCGTTGTTTCCGGCGATAATCCCGCGGAGAAGGGCCATTCGCCCCCACAGGGCCAAACGGGTTGTTCGTTTGGCCCATTAGATGCCAGCAAACCTGTGCAAAACCTAATTGTTAGGGGACCTCTTGATTCGGCGCAAACCCGAAAAGGAACGTCGGAAGTGGACACGGTTGCCCCTGGCAATCCCCGTTTTCGTACGTAGCCGCGATGAGAAAGGAAAGGAGTTTCTCGAGTTCGCCACCGCCCTCAATGTGAGTGCCGGCGGCGCTCTGGTAGCGGTCCGCCGCTCTTTGCCGCCAACTGCGCAGGTTTTGCTTGAGATTCCCAGCGCGCCCTTAGCTGCCACGGCCGCCCTGCCGAAGGCGGCTCGCACGCTGCGCGCGCGCACTCTGCGCATCTCTCACGCGGAGGGCTATCATCTCCTGGGACTGAAGTTCTCGCGTCCCCTTCTCAACGGCACGAGCAAGTTCCTGACGGTGCGAAGGAAACTTGCTTCTGCGATGTGAAAAACTTTTCCCACCCGTAAGGTAACTTGTCTTCGGTGCCCTGCCCTCGCCCAGACGGCCGCCATCAGGCCCGTTCCCGCCATTAAACCATGTATCCTCAGTCACATAGGGGATAAGTCTACGAGCCGGCCTGGTTGGTCTCAGGTTTGGCGTGCAGGGTGCACTTATCAGGGTGCTGGCGGGTTTTGACCAGCGCTAAAATACATGACAACGACAAATTCTGTCAGTTCTCTGGTGCAAGCGATTGGTGAGATTCCTCCTGAGTCGATCATTTTCGGGCACTCCGAGGCCATGCAGGCCCTCCGCGCGCGCATGGACAAAGTCGCGGCGGCCAATGTGCCAGTGCTGATCCAAGGCGAGAGCGGCACAGGTAAAGACATCATTGCGCGCATGATCCACACCCGGTCGCCATGGAAAATCGGGCCGTACGTGAAGGTGAATTGTCCGGCGATCCCTGGCACCCTTCTGGAGAGCGAACTGTTTGGCTACGAAAAGGGCGCATTTACCGGCGCTTACGGCTCCAAGCCCGGCCGCGTCGAGTTGGCTCACCGCGGCACCCTGTTCCTCGACGAAATCTCCGAACTGGATTTGGCCCTGCAGTCCAAACTCCTTCAGTTACTTCAGGATGGCCAGTTCTGTCGGATCGGTGCCCAGGAAGACAAAAAAGTCGAAGTACGTGTTGTCTGCGCCACCAACCGGCGGCTCGAGCACGAGATTGAAAACGGCACGTTCCGCCAGGATTTGTTCTACCGTATCAACGTAGTAAACCTTGCACTGCCTCCGTTGCGCGAACGGCGCGCCGACATCGAAGACCTCGCTCACTATTTCCTGGACCATTACAACCGCAAGTACAACTGCCGCGCGAAAGCGCTGTCGGTCGAACTGATGGCGGTGTTGCAGAAGTATCACTGGCCCGGCAACATCCGCGAGCTTGAGAACCTGATGAAGCGGTACGTGATTCTGGGTTCCGAGGAAGTGATTTCCAGCGATCTGGTCACACGGGAACAGGAGTATTTCAATCCCGAGATCAACGTGGATGGTCCGATCTCTCTCAAGAAATTGACCCGCCAGGCCACTCGCGAGCTTGAGCGCAAGATCATTCTCAAGGTCCTGCAGGCGCATCACTGGAATCGCAAGCAGGCCGCGCGTGCTTTGAGCATCAGCTACCGTGCGTTGCTCTACAAGATCCGTGATGCTGGCCTACCCTCGAACCGGACGGTCCGCCGCAACGAAAGCGGAGTAGGGTCCGGACTCGCAGCGGACTAGAAAGAAGCACTTCAGCGATTCTCAACGGCGGTGCTGAAAAGCACCGCCGTTTTTGCGTTTTCGTGGCAAAATGCCGCGCCCGGGAGAAGAGAACCCGAAGAGAAGTGATGTACATGCGCACAGGTTTGCAGTTTTGCCAAGAAAAACGTAACGTTACCTAGCCTAACCCTATGATAAGATGCGTGTTGTTTTCCAACGCTTTTGGTACTGAGTGTGCTCTATCTTGGACGCGGGCGTCTGCGTCTTCACCCCGAGATGCAGAACCTGAAGGTCTCTTCCCCCGAGGCCGAATGAGATTCGGAACCCTAGGAGGCGGTAGATTTTATGGTTAAGAAAATAATGTTGCTGGCTGTTCTGGCACTGGCCCTGCCACTCGCAGCCTTTGCAAGCAGCAGTATCGATACGACGAACGTGGGGGGCACGCTCACAGGAAGCGCGAGCGGTCTTTCTCTGAGCAATTCGACACTGACTCAGGTCAGCGGGCTATTTGGGAACAGCGGGCTGATCCAAGGATCCGATCTCGGAACCGTCAGCTTCACGACCGGAGCCCTCACCAGCGGTTCGTTGACTGGTGGTAATGCGACATTTGCAACGGGCGGCACGTTTACGATCACAGGAAACGGCGTCAACGGCGTTCCCAATGGCGTGATCTTCTCGGGCACCTTCTCGGGACCGGTTACAGTGGTTGAAAACGGGGCAGGAAGCAGCTTCAGTTACACAATCACGGGTGCGCTCTCAGGCACACTCTATACCGGCTTCAAGACCGTCGCAGCAACCTCGCAGATCACCGTCTTCACCCACAAAGGACCCTTGGTCAACGGTGGGTCGGTGACGATCTCGAGCGGCGACACCACCATCGTCGTTCCCGAGCCGGGCACCCTGAGCCTGTTCGGAACTGGCTTGATCGGTCTGGCGGGTCTGGTACGGCGCAAGCTGAACCTGATCTAACGACCGACCGTAAGATTGAAAACCCGCCGTTTCGATACGGCGGGTTTTCTCTTTTCCGACGAAATCATCGTAGCTGCCTTGTAGCGCAGGGAGTCAAAATGACGGGAGATCGGATCTGTCCAGAGGCGCGTAGAAGGCCGCGAGACTCCTCACAGAGAGTTGATCTGGGTAAGTGACGGCCAAACCGGGGAAGGGAGATCGAGGGCTCTTTGAGGGTTGACCCCTCGTTGTAACACTCCTAGACTTGCGGCATGACCTCTCCAGCCATCCGTTTTCAGCCGCACGAAACGAAGCTTCAGGAAAGGCGTAACGAAGAGACCTCGGAAGGACGCCGACTGCAGCGACTCAAAGTGAAATTGGAGGAGCTTCGCAAACCAGAACTCGCGCGGGCGAGTTAGCGGATCTTCAAGACTGCCAAGTCGTCTGGCATGGCGTTACCGCCGGCGAGCGACAACCAGCCCGCGTTCAGCTAAGACATCTGCTCAACCGTGAATCTGGCGAATTCGCCAGCGACGACTACCAGAAGCATCGTTGAGGGATGGTGTGGGGATTCTCAGCGCCCAACGATTCTCGGCACAACACTTACATCGCGTGGATGAGGATCGAAGCAGATTTACGTCTCTAACGACTCAATCGCAGTTTCTCTCGACGGCATTGTCTGATCGTGAACATACTCGCTAGAAGAAACCCTAAAGCGGCGCCCAAAAAACCTAAAGTCGCAATCTGTCCCAGTGAGGCGAACTGCCTGCCACCGGACAGCAAAACTCCTTCATAGGCTAAAGCCGGAACCCACAGAAGCAGGCGTAGTCGGAAATCCATCAGACCTCCTCGGCTTGTTAACTGTACTGCCCGAGTGCTTGCAGATCAAGTGTCAACGCCTTCGTTTGTTGTTCTCCTGCACATGGCGTTGCCAGTCGTGGGCGCACTCTCCATGAGGCACGCATCGTTTCGGAATTGCCCGACGATTCGTTCAGGATGCAAAATTGAATGTTGACGGACTGTTTCAAAACGCTCCTTTAACAGAAGGACCATAAATCGAGATTTCCTGCGTGTGAGCACAATTCTAATGGACGCTCGCGTACGGGTAGTCCGATCAAGAACAATGGTGAATTATGAGCAGACTGTCTGAGAAAGTGGCAATAGTGACGGGTGCCTCCAAAGGCATAGGTGCTGGGATTGCGTCGGCCCTCGGAGCGGAAGGCGCACGCGTAGCCGTGAACTATTCCTCCGACCGGGAAGGAGCCGAACGCGTGGCTCAGGCGATCGTCGACAGCGGGGGCAAAGCGATCGCGGTCGGGGCCGACGTGTCCAAAGCCGCAGACGTCGCGCGGCTCTTCAAAGACGTCGATTCAGCCTTCGGAAGACTGGATGTTTTGGTCAACAACGCCGGGGTATTCCGCTTCGGTGCCATCGCGGAGATCACCGAAGAGAGCTTTCGCCTCCACTACAACGTCAACGTTCTCGGGGCGATTCTCACCGTGCAGGAGGCTATCAAGCGGTTCGGGTCCGACGGAGGGAGCATCATCAACCTCAGCTCCATCGTAGGCTCACATCCGGTGGCGGGAGCCCTGCTCTACGCTTCCACGAAAGGTGCCATCGAAACGCTGACAAAGGGATTGGCGCTCGAACTTGCACCGCGCAAGGTCCGCGTCAACGCCATCGCTCCGGGTCATACAGAAACCGAAGGCAATGTATCCGCAGGAACCTTTGCGGGGGGTGCCGGCACCGTTCTGGCTGGGAAGACGCCGCTCGGCCGGCTGGGTCGCGTCACTGATATCGCCCCGCTGGCGGTGTTCCTGGCATCAGACGAATCAGCCTGGATCACGGGGGAGGTCATCCGCGCCGCCGGTGGTCTGGTCGTCGCCACCTGATGGCAAGGTGCTGGCCTGGCAATAACAATGCTGCAACACAGAAAGGAGAATACGATGCAAGTTCACAGTGACTACTTCAATGCTTATCACAATCTAAAGCTGACACGAGATGACAAAGGCGTGCTGGTTGCTGAAGTCCACACCAACGGCGGTCCGTGCATTATGACCGCGCAATCTCACACAGAATTTGTCGATGGGTTCTACCGGATTTCGCAAGACCGAGCGAACAAGATCGTAATCCTTACGGGGGCCGGTGGGGAGTTCATTACGGATGTCGATTGGTCCTCCTTCGGCAACGCTGCCGATCCCGGCGTCTGGAGCCAGGTTCACGATGAAGGTGTTCAGGCTTTGGAAAACATAGCCAACATACGCGTCCCAGTCATCGCGGCAATCGAGGGACGTGCCCACGTGCATTCAGACTACGCGCTGCTTGCCAGTGTAATTGTGGCGGCAGATGGCGCGACTTTCGAGGATGTGGCCCACTTCTCCCAGGGCGTTGCGCCCGGCGACGGAATTTTCACCACCTGGAGTTATCGCGCGGGAGCAGGACGAGCGGAGGCGTTCCTGCTCAACCCACAGCCGCTCACTGCCCGTACCGCCTATGAATGGGGAGTCGTAGCGGAAGTTGTGCCAAATGGCCAGGCACTCAGTCGGGCACGGGAATTGGCCAAACTGTACTTGAAAGCTCCGGAAGTGACGCGCCGCAACACGCGCGTACATTTCATTCAACCGTTGAAAGAGCGTATTGTCCGAGAAGTTGGTTATGGACTGTCGCTTGAAGGAGCCTCGGCTGCCGACCTTGTGAAATCAAAGCAAGCGAAGACTGAGCCAGTTGCTCAGAAAGGAAAAGTCGCATGAAGAGCACTGAGTCCTCTCCATCCGCCCAAGCTCTGAAGAAGTCGCAGCCGGAAGAATTTGATCTGGTGATTCTAGGTGGCGGCACCGGCTCAACCGTTGCTGCATGGACATTCGCCGCCGAGGGCAAAAGTGTCATTGTCGTCGATCGCAAATATATTGGCGGCTCATGCCCGAACATAGCGTGCCTGCCTAGCAAGAACGTCATCCACAGCGCGAAGGTAGCGTCGTACTTTCGCCGAAGCAAGGAATTTGGCATCACGCTCGACGGTTTTACCATTGATATGTCGGGCGTCCGAGACCATAAGCGCAACATGGTGACCGGTTTGAACGAGATGTATCTGGAGAACTACAGGAAGACCGGAGCGGAGTTCATGTTGGGAACTGGACGATTCGTCGCTCCAAGAACAGTGGAGGTCACTCTGCCCAACGGGACCACCCGTCAGTTACGCGGTGAGAACGTGATCGTCAGTACCGGGACGCATGCGGCCTTGGAAGCAATTCCGGGTCTTGTGGAAGCGCAACCACTCACGCATGTTGAGGCGCTCGAGCTGGACGAAGTTCCTGAACATTTCCTTGTGATGGGCGGCGGCTACGTCGGAGTAGAGCTTTCCCAGGCGATGCGGCGATTCGGCAGCAAAGTGACCGTCATCGACCGCAACGAACGATTGATGTCTCGAGAGGACAAAGACGTGTGTGAGGCTCTTGGCAATCTGCTCGCGGATGAGGGCATCGAGATTGTTCTGAACGCGCGTATCAAACGAGTATCGGGGAAATCGGGAGACTCAGTGTCTATTGTGCTTGACCAGGATGGAGCCGAGAAGTCGATTACGGGCAGTCACCTGCTGGTCGCAACGGGACGCACTCCGAATACCAAAGGCCTGGGACTCGAGTTGGCGGGTGTCGAATTGAACGACCGTGGATTCATCAAGGTTAACGAGCGGCTGCAGACGACAGCACCGGGAGTATTGGCGATCGGAGAAGTAGCAGGTAGCCCGCAATTCACGCACATCAGCGCGGACGATTTTCGAGTAGTCCATGCAAATCTCACCGGAGGAAATCGAGTGACCACCGGCCGACAGGTTCCGTATTGTCTGTTTACTGATCCTGAGCTTGCTCGTATTGGCCTAAGCGAGATGGAAGCTAGGGCGCAGGGAATCCCATATCGCTTGTTCAAAGTGCCCATGGAAGCAAATCTGCGCGCGCGAACGCTTGCGGAAACTCGCGGCTTTATGAAGGCGTTGGTCGACGCTGATAGCGATCGGATCCTTGGCTTTACGGTTTTCGGTGTCGGCGCTGGAGAGATCATGGGCGCCGTCCAGATTGCCATGATCGCAGGAGCGCCCTACACCGCGTTGCGCGATGCCGTCCTAACTCACCCTACATTGGTGGAGGGTCTGATTCCACTGTTCTCATCCGTGGCGGAGTTGCACGGCGTCGCTGAAGTGCCTGCGAGGTCCGCGGCATGATGCCCGTATGAAGAAATCGCGCTCGCAACCAGGCAAAATCGGGTCTCGGGGTTCGCAATTCTGGGCATCCCCTCTGATTACGGTAAGAACTGTATTGCAGTGGAAAGGCGCGTCGGGAATTAATTACAGTTCATCGCGCTCGAGGGGGCTACTCTCCATACCTCGCTTGGGGTTTCCACGGAACGCTTTCAAGAATCTTACGGTTTAGGGAATCGACGCGATGTCTCATCTTTAGTGAGCGCACCATGGCGCTTCTTGAGGATCAAGCCGCGCGGACTGCAGCGAGTCCTCCGAAGCCGCCACCGACAACGAGCACACGAGGCAACATCGCAATATCAACCGCACCACGAAGTCGAACACGAGTCACTCTCGACCACACGAATTCATACGATCGTCCCACTAACGAACGCTGCCACAAAGTATCCGGAATCAAAGAGGCTGTTGCCCAGGGAGCCAGCCGCCAACGCACCTAGAGTAACCAACCACGAACAGGATCGACAGTAGTGCGTACACCACCTCACGGACAGAAATGAGAGCAGCACGATTCCATAGCTTTGTGGGGACTGAAAATCATCCGCACCGAAGACGTACCTCAATGGCTTGGAAACACCTTGGTCAAAAATGAAGGAGAGAATTATGAAAATCGTAGTGATCGGCGGTACTGGACTCATCGGATCAAAGCTTGTCAACAAGCTTCGTGAGCAGGGGCACGAGGCGGTAGCGGCAGCACCCAACACAGGCGTGAACACCGTTACGGGCGAAGGACTGGCCGAAGTTCTGAAAGGTGCCTCGGTCGTCGTTGACGTATCAAATTCTCCTTCCTGGGAGGACGCAGCGGTGCTGAAGTTCTTTGAGACATCAACTCGTAACCTTCTCACCCTTGAAGCGGCCGCAGGTGTACGGCATCACGTTGCGTTATCGGTGGTGGGAACCGATCGGCTGTCCGAAAGCGGTTACTTCCGTGCCAAGATTGCTCAAGAGAAGCTGATCAAAGATTCTTCAATCCCCTACTCCATCGTGCATGCGACGCAGTTCTTCGAGTTCCTGAAGGGCCTTGCCGACATTTCCGTCGTCGACGGCAAGGTGCATTTGCCACCTGTGCTTTTTCAGCCGATGGCTGCCGACGATGTGGCGACTGCCGTAGGCAGGATTGCAGTGGGCCCGCCCGTAAATGGCATCGTCGAAATTGGAGGCCCGGAACAGTTTCGCGTCGATGAACTCGTCCGGCGGCGCTTGGCCTCGCTCCAAGATCCCCGCGAAGTCATCGCCGATCCAAACGCTCGTTACGCTGGTGCGAAATTGAGCGAGAAAACACTGCTCCCGGGCAATAACGCACGGCTAGGCGAGACGACTTTCGAAACGTGGCTCACTCCGCCTGCAGCACAAATTTCGGGTGCGCATCCTCAACCCACAGGCGTCGCAGCGGTGACAAAGGAGAAAGAGAGTCGTAAAAAAGCTAGCTGATATCGCCACGGCGAACACCACTGGTGAGCGGGGTATGATGAACTACGCCGGCGGTCGCTTCTTGCGTCCTCAACACTCGCTGTCAGCAACGTAAGGGGAAGGAGGAACTCTACATTAGTACGGGGAAACGCGCTTGGGTCGACTGATCTCTGCGTCAACGGAACCAAAGTGAGTCGTTCCAATATCAGACAGCATCCATAGTTCGGTCGAAGATTCGCCTCTCACCGATCGGTTCGATTTATGGCGGAAACAGCTCAACCGGAAACAGCCCCACTCTCACCGTGGCTGCAGGAGGAGAGAGCGAGTAATGGGGATGTTGCGCTCACGTCAGCTCCCTGGCAGCCGAAATTCAACCCCTGGCTAATTGCTGTCACAGTCGCCCTGGCTGCGTTTATGGAGGTGCTCGACACGAGCATCGCCAACGTAGCGTTGCCGTACATGGCAGGCAGCTTGGGCGCCAGCAACGACCAAAGCACGTGGGTGCTGACTTCCTACCTGGTCTCGAACGCGATTGTGCTGCCCATTAGCGGATGGTTGGCGAGCGTTCTCGGTCGCAAGCGATTCTTCATGACTTGCCTGGTGATTTTTACCATAAGCTCGCTGCTGTGCGGAATCGCGCCGAGCCTCGGGGCTATCATTTTTTTTCGTATCTTGCAGGGTGCCGGCGGCGGCGGCCTCCAACCGATGGCGCAAGCGATCCTCGCCGACGTAATTCCTCCTCACCAACGCGGCCTGGCGTTTGCGCTCTATGGAGTGACGGCGATCATCGCACCGACAATCGGCCCGACTCTCGGCGGCTGGATCACGGACAATTATTCATGGCGCTGGATCTTCTTCATCAATCTGCCGGTGGGCATCTTCACCTTGCTGCTCGTGTCCCGCTTGGTCGAGGACCCTCCCTGGTTGAAACGCGCGCGCGGAGGAATTAAGTTCGATTACATCGGGTTCGGCCTGCTCGCGATCGGCATCGGCGCGTTGCAAGTCATGCTCGACAAAGGTCAGGAGGACGACTGGTTCGGATCGCATTTCATCCTGATCCTGGCCATCCTCGCGGTTGTGGGACTGGTTTCGTGCGTGCTGTGGGAATGGTTCCAGGAGCGCCCTATCATCGACATACGGCTCTTCAAAAATCTGAACTTTCTCAGTGCGAACGGCATGATGTTCGTCCTGGGCATCTTGCTGTTTTCGAGCCTGGTTATGATGCCTTTGTACCTGCAGTCGCTGATGGGGTATACGGCGGAATCGGCCGGCCTGGTGCTCTCTGGAGGTGGCCTTCTGCTGCTGTTCCTGATGCCGGTCGTCGGAATACTCTCGTCGCGGGTGGAGGCCCGATACATAGTTGCATTCGGCTGGCTGACTCTTGCGATTGGGATGTATATTTCCAGCCGGCAACTCGACCTCGACATCAGTTTTGCAAGCGCCAGCACGTTGCGGATGATCCAGGTTTTTGGCCTCGGGTTTCTGTTCGTGCCGATCAATCTGGTTTCCTACGTTGGCATGCCGCTGGAGAAGAGCGGCAGCGTCGCTGGATTGGTCAACTTCATGCGAAACATTGGCAGCAGCGTGGGAACTTCGATGGTGACGACGCTGATCGCGCGTCGAGCCCAGGTCCATCAGGTGTACCTCGGCGCGCACGTCTCGCCTGGGGGGCTCGGAGTGGACGGAGCAGCTACGGGCTTGGCAGCGCGTCTGGCCGCCTCTGGAGTGCAGGCCGAGCGCGCCGTACAGGTAGCTTACGGCTTGCTTTATCAAAATCTGGTACGCCAGGCAACGGTCTTGGCCTATGTTGACACCTTTCTCATTCTCGCCGCGACGTCGGCGGTTATGTTCGTGCTTTCCTTTGTGTTAGCGAAGAACAAGCCGGGCGGTGCCCGTGTGGTGATGGAATAGCGAAGAATATCGCACGATCGGAGAGTTATGGTTACAGCCGAATTCGCCGGGTCAGACGCATCACTGAAGGATAGTTTGTGATCCGGGTGATCACGATCGATCGGGAGTACGGTGCCGGCGGTGCTGAAATCGCGAGTGCACTGGCGCGGCACCTCGGGTGGAATCTGTGGGATCAACTCTTGACCAACGAAATCGCCCGGCTGATGGAGTGCGATTGCCGGGCCGTCGAGGAGCACGAGGAGAAGCGCGATTCGTTATATTATCGGCTACTCAAAGGGTTTTTGCGAGGCAGCTATGAAGGCAGCGTTCAGGCCCCGCACGCGAAGATCATCGATACCGAGTGCATCCGCGAAGTAGCCGAGCGGGTGGTAAAGATCGCCGCTGAAGCGGGGAACTGCGTTATTGTGGGGCGTGGCTCGGCTTACTACCTGCAGAATCGAAGCGATGCCTTCCACGTTTTCGTCTACGCACCATTCGAAGAAAAGGTCCTGCGACTCCAGGCGGGAGGCAGGAGCCAGAAGGAAGCGGTGCAGCTTGCGGAAACGGTTGACCGGGATCGCGCCGCCTTCATCATGCAGTACTTTGGGGTCGAGTGGCCGGATCGCCACCGCTTTCACTTGATGGCTAATTCCACGATCGGGGAAGAAGCGGTTGTCGAAACTATACTGAACAGCATCGCTGCCTTCGATAAACGATCGACGCAGTACGCATCCCCAGGCCCTCAGTCCGACCGGCATTAGCTTAAGCGGGCTGGGTCGCGGATGCATTTCATCGCACGATCCTAACCGTCAGGTTGCCAAAAAAGAAAGCAGGCCAAAAGTCAGTTAAGTGCTTTACTAAAACCCTATAAATACGATAGACTTTATCGTGTTATGGAGGTCTCTCGAATGACGGGGATCACGCAGACAGTCGCAGGCCGGATTTACTCGGTCGTTCTGGCGCCGGTCACGGCCTATGTAGTTATGCAGGTCGCCGATGTATTCCTGGAAGCTTTCGTTCCGCGGAGAGAAGCGGAAACCCTGCGTGTTGGGCACGAGGTGATCGCCTCGCCTACGCGGGACGGAGTAAAGTTCCGCCCCATCGACTTTCGCCCGCTGCTGCCGCAGGAGAACGGCACGGCCTCCTGAACCTCCTGGACCGTTGCTTCTGCGGCAGTTTTTTGTTGAGGTGCTGAAGAATGAAATGACCATCACCCTCAAGCAGGGATCGCGATTCGTGCACCGCGCGTGATCCCTGGGCTTCGGCCCCTGTGTAATCTCAGTCTTTACGAGCTTCCACCTCGAAGGGCAGTTCCTCATTCAAGGTGCAGATTGGATCGTGTTCCGGATGAGTGCGCTCGAGCAGGAGCAAGACGTGGTGCTCCAGCGCGATCAGACTTGTGTTTTCTTGGTAGAAAACGAACAGCGACCGCGGGCACTCGTCTTTGGGGCAGGCATAGACAGTCACACGCCTTCGTTCCGCCAGGAGACGCTCGATCAGCTGGTTGTAGGGCTTTCCTTCTGCCACATCATCGCGAATCGCGACGGCCATTTTCCATCGTACCGAAATCCGGTTTTGCGGGACACGTACGCGCTCGAGAAGATGCAACCACCCCGCAAGACGGATGGAAGAGGAGTAGCCGGTTCTGGCCGGCTACCCCGAACGGCGCTTAGCTATGGATCTGCGAGAGTGCCTTGCGCACGCCGTCTGCATCGTTGTAGTTCGGGTTGAGCTTCAGTACCTGCTGGAGGTGTTCTTTTGCGAGTGTCGGTTGATCGGAAGCTTGATAGGCCAGCCCAAGGTGGTAATGGAAGGTGGGATCGTTCGGACTCTTCTTCACAGCTTCCTTGAACAGGTCAATCGCCGTCGGGAAGAGGCCCTTCTTGTAATAGGCCCAGCCAAGCGTATCGGCAGCATTTGCATTGTCGGGCATCTGACGACGCGCCGTCTGCGCCATCGAAAGCGCCACATCCACGTTGCCGCCCTGCTGCAGCATCACGTACGCAAGATTGTTGGATGCGAGGGGATTGTCCGATTGGATCGCCAGAGCCTTCTGGTACATCCCCTTCGCAGAATCCCAGTCCTGCTTGGATTCGAAGAGTTCTCCCAGCAGGATGTAGAACGAAATCTGGCCCGGGTTGTCTTTTAACGATTGCTGGTAAGTGGCAATCGCCTGATCCGTCGATCCCTCGGCCACGTAAACTTCGCCGAGTTTCAGCAGGGCATCGCCGTTCTTTTTGTCGAGATCGGTTGCCTTGCGCAGCGCCGTTTCTGCGTTCTTGTAATCTTTCTTCCCATTGAAATAAGCCGTTCCGAGAAGATCGTAAAAGGCGCTGCTGTCCGGTACCTTGGCGATCTGCGCATTCGCCGCGGCGATTGCCTTGTCCGGATCTTTCTGCACGATATAGATCGTCATCAATCCATTAAGCGCGTCGGAGTTGGCGGGCGCGATCTCCAATGCCTTGCGATAGGCCTTTTCCGCCTCCGCGTATTGCTTTTGGATCTGGCGCAGATTGCCCAACTGAATGTAGCCTACGGGGCTTTGCGGTGCCACTTCGATTGTCTTGTTGATGTCCTGCTCGGCGCGGGAATATTGCTTCAGGTTGATATCGGCTACGGAGCGGAAGCCGTAACCCTCGGGTGACGTCGGTGCAAGCTGAACGATCGTGCTCGCGATCTGGTTCAGCGCGTTCCAGTCGCTTTTGCGGATAGAGACAGCTGCCAGCGCACGCTGGGCCTCGGTCAAGTCCGGCTTCAGTCGAATTGCCTCCCGCCACTCCGACTCGGCTTGGGTCAGATTCCCTTGCTCGTCATAAGCGATGCCCAGGTGGTAGTGCGCCACTCCGTTGTCGGGGTCGCTCTTGATCGCTGACTGCAGCGAAGAAATCGCCTCCTGAGCATGGCCTTCGCGAATGTCGATCTGCCCACGGTAAATCAGGGCTTCGTTGTCGTGTGGGTTCGCCTTCAGGATTTCGTCGTTCAGTTTCTTGGCTTCATCCGTGCGATTCTTGAGGATCAGCAGCTGGATGTAGTTCTTTTTTCCCTGCAAATCTTTGGGATGCTCCTTGAAGATCGAGGAGTATTCGTCGACGGCTTTGTCGAGGTCGCCGGTCGCGAAATAGAAGTCTCCGAGCATCCGGTATCCGATCGGGTTATCCGCCAGGTCCTTCTTGGTCTGTTCTAGCAACGCCACCGCGTCCGGCTTCTTGCCCTCAGCCATATACAGGCGCGCCAGCGAAGAGCGCGGATCCGGATCCTTGGGATCGACCGTCATCGCGTGCTTAAACTGCTCCTCGGCTTCCGGGAGTCTTCCACGAGACTGAAAGAAGCCTCCGAGAGCGAGCTGGGCCGCCATCGACTTCGGATCCAGAGAGATCGCCTTTTTCAAATTGGCTTCGGCCCCATCGAACTGTTGGGCCTGCATCTGCATGATGGCGTAATTCAGGTACGCGTCCGCCTTGTTCGGATCGAGCGCAATCGCCTTCTGCATCTCCTGCATGCCGGCGGCGACGTCGCCCTGGCGAGTTTTGAAATTCGCCAGCGCCATATGCACGGCCGCGTTGTTCGGTTCGCGCGCCAGCAGCAAATCGAGATGTTCCTGTGCTTCCTTGAAGTACTTGGCAGCAATCAACAGATTCGTCAGATCCAGGCGCGCGTCGTAGTTATCTGGATCGAGTTCCAGCGTGCGGGTGAACTCCTGGTAGGCTCGCGACGGTTCGCCGATGCGCAGGTACGCGAGGGCGAGATGATAATGCGCTTTGGCGAAACGAGGATCGACCTGAATCGCGTTGCTGTATTGAATGGCAGCTTCGTGGTACTTGGCCTTCTCGTAGTACCGCTCGCCACTTTCGAAGTACTTCTGCTTGCGCACGTTGGGATCGCGCGAACAACCGGTCATCAGGCCGGCGAGCATGGCCAACATGAAAAAGAGGCGGATTGAGGTGGAACGCATCATGACCAGGTCTCCCAAAATGCGCGTCTCGAGCGCGCCGAGTCTGCGAATACCGAGATGAAGGAATGATTCCGTATTTGTCCCATCGGCGCGGGACACGTCCAGCAAAATCGTAAATCGTTGTGGTTCATTGAGGTATGTACTGATTGAGCAACGGCACAACTTCCCCGGCAAAGGGCCTCAGGCGGTTCATCGCCGCATCCACCGATTCGCCCGGAACCATGTGGGTTGTCAGGCGGACGAGCGAGCCGTCACTGCGGTTCATGCGAATCGAATCCGTCACCAGATACACCTTCGCCCAGTACTCGCTGGCGACGGCCCGGTTGTGTGCCAGGTACCAGTAGAGAACCAGTTGCCGCTCTCCGCCCTTCGCGATGATGTAGCGGTTGACGAGGAACGGCGCCCTGCCCGGAAGCGGGAGGTCGATTTGACTCGATTCGATGGGCGTCCACCCCGCGCCCGGCAGACAATTTTTCGGCGAGTGGATGGTGTCTCCGGCGCGCTGCGACGGAAAATAGGCGACAAAAATGTCAGCATAGGGCTGCCGCCCGTCCGCGTTGCGATAAACGCGCAACAGGAAGTCACCCGGCCCGAGAACATTCAGCACATCCTCTGGAATCTCGACGTCCGTCCCCGACCATGGCCCTAGTTGTTTCGGAAACGACGCCAGCGGGAGCCGCGGCGGAAAGACTTCCTTCCGGCTGCGTGCTTGCAGAAACAACGCCGTCGAAGCCAGCAACACCAGAGCCGCAAAAACTCGTCCGTAGCCGCGCATCAGCGGGAGCCCTCCGGCGGCCACAACCGCTGCATGGTCCGATGCAGCAACAACAGCAGCGACAGTGACACCACAAAAATAAGCCAGCCCGAGAATGCGTGAAAGAATCCTTCGGCTTTCTCCGGATCCCAGTACTGCACCAGCAGCCCCGTTCCAATGATCCGCAGGCTATTCGCGATCACGGCAATCGGAATCGATGCGACCGCCAGCAACACGCGCGCCCAAAGCCGAGTCTCCATCAGATAGCCATAAATCACTGCAAGCGTCGTCAGCGACATCAGCGACCGAATGCCGCTGCACGCTTCGGCAACCTCGAGCGCCATCACGGGAAGCTGAATCACATTGCCTTCCCGCAGAACCGGCACGCCCATCAGAGGCAAAGTGACCGCTGCCGCTTTTGACGCCAACAACTGCAGGGGAAACGTAATCTGATTGAAGAGGATGTTCGGAATCGGAATCATCAGCAGCAGAAAGAGCCACGGGAATGCTGTTGCCCGCAGATGATTCCAGCCGTACATCAGGACCACCAGCCCGGCAATCGCGATCAGAAACGAGACCCTCGACAAAAACAGCTCCGCCCCCAGTACTCCCGCCGTCAGCACAAATGCCCCGAACGCCAGAATCGGCAATCCCGACCACGACGGCCGAAGAGGAAGCGCCCGCAGACGACCCCTTTCCTGCCAGAGCACATACAGCGAAAATGCCGGGACAAAAAATCCGTGCGAGTAGTTGGGGTCGTGGACCCACTGGCCGATCAGGTGGCTGAGAACGGGCGCGTACAGCCACACCAAGGCCAGGACCAAAACCACGATCTGCCACATAGGGATGCGATCAGAAGACGATGGCTTTGAGGCGAACGGCAAGGGCGCGGCTTGTACGGCTTGGCTCAAACTCTTGTACGGCCCTATTAACGCATGAATTCGGTTGGGAGGCGTCCTTGCCCAAGCATAAGCGAAGTACTAAACGCCTGCAATCGCCCACTAAAACCGATTATGGTGACTTTGGTCATGCTTTGGTGCAAACTTTCCCCATTAAACCCTTACTCGGGCGAAGGCCAGAAGTGGAAAAAATGTAGCCACGTCAGTACCCAGACCTCGCCGGACACCCGGACCATGGCGTCTCTGTTCAGAGCACTCATTCCTGTTTTGTGTCAATAAGTTGAAAGCATCTGCCCTGCATAGCCAAGAAGTAATGTCCTTTGGTTACCACAGAATGGGTAAAAACTTTCCCTTTTTCCTGACATGTACTAGGCTATGCAGGCGTCTTGGAGACGAGGCAGAGCTTGATCTCGCGCCGTTTAAGTTATTGAGGCTAAAAGATATACAAGGATCTCGCGAGCGGCCGGTGTCCTCAGCCGGTTGGCAGCAGCCGTGCTTCACGGATGGCGGCTAAAACATTCGACTCATTGGTGTCATTCCCCCGGCGAGAAAACAGCGTTTATATGTCCAAAGAATCCTCGGAATTGCCAGTGACAAGCACCATCCAAGGTGCGGCAGAGGCCGGCTACTTAGAAGGACTCGGTCAAAGCATGCGCGCCTTGGAGGAGGTGATCCGGGAACTCGCCAAAGGCGAAGTTCCGGTGCTGATTCTGGCCGAGCCCGGTGCCGGGAAGAAGGCGACGGCGGAGAGAATCCACCGTTGGTCAGCGCACAAAGAGGAGCTTTTTCAGGTGGCTCCCTGCGCGAGTATCACCGGGGAACTGCTGCAAGTGAATGGCGGGAATGGGCTTTTCGCCAACGGGACGCTGTATCTGGCGGAACTTGCAGATCTCAGCCTCGAATGCCAGGGAGTACTGCTCGCCCAGTTGCCATCGATGGAGGGCAACGGGCACTCGAAAACGAATGGCGCGCGCTTGATCTGCGGCAGCAGCCGCGATCTGGAGGCGGAGATGAAAGCGAAGCGGCTCCGTGAGGATCTTTACTACCGGATCAGCGGAGTCTGTTTGAGACTGCCTCCTCTGCGCCAGAGGAAAGAGGATATTCCGTACCTGATGGGCTTTTTCCTGGCCAAGTATGCGCGCGATTTCCGGCGGCTGGTTCCGCAGTTGAGCCAGCAGACGCAACGGCTCTTTCAGGACTACTCATGGCCGGGAAACATCCGCGAACTCGAGGATGCAGCTAAGGCGATCGTCGCACTCGGGGACGAATCGGTCGCGATGGGCGGTCTCCGGTCGCTTCTGATGAGCTCGGAACACGGCAGCAATGGAGAACGGATCTCGCTGAAGCAGGCATCTCGAGCCGCATCGCGCGAAGCCGAGAAGGAACTCATCTTGAAAGTGCTGAACCGCACACGGTGGAATCGTCGGCGGGCAGCGCAGGAGTTGCAGATCAGTTACAAGGCCCTGCTCTACAAATTGAAACAGATCGGATACCGGGACTACGGAACGTCGTAAATGGTTCCAGGAGAGGATATGAAGAGGCATATGAAGCTTGGGGTTTTCCTACTGGTAGGGGTGCTCGCGTCCATGGCCGCGGCACAGGCAAACGCCAAAGCCAACGATGAGGCGAAGCCGGCGCCCGCCGACAAAGCACAAGCGGATCCGGTATCGGTGGCACCGGCGGATTACAAAATTGGACCCGACGACGTGCTGCATGTCTCCGTGTGGAAAGAGCCAGACCTGACGGAGCCCGCGTTGCCGGTGCGGCCGGACGGAAAGATTTCTCTGCCGTTGCTGAACGACGTCGTGGCAGCTGGTCTCACGCCTTCGCAGCTGGCCGATTCGATCAGCACCAAGCTGAAGAAATATCTTGCCGATCCGCGCGTGACAGTCATCGTCACTGCGATGAACAGCCAGAGGATCTATGTGCTGGGTGAGGTTACCCACACCGGAACCATGGCCCTGCAGCCAAACATGACCGTGCTGCAGGCGCTGGCCAGTGCGGGATTCACGCAATTTGCTAATACGAAGGGAATTTATCTGCTGCGGACCGAGAACGGGAAGCAACAAAAGATTCCAGTGAACTACAGGGCCTTGTTGAAGGGAGCATCGATCGATCAGAACCTCGTTTTAAGGCCTGGAGACACCATTGTTGTCCCGTAAGGAACAAATGATGCTGATACGCCAAATCATCTGCGCGCTGGTCTTGTTGACGTTCGTGGGTGCGGCTTCTGCGCAGGACACCAGCAGCCCGGACTCCTCGAGCCAGCAGTCGACGCCTCCGCCCGCCGCCTTCGGTCAAGAAGGTCCGCCGGTGGTCGTCAACGACAATCCGCCGATCTCGGGGTTGGATCAGCCTTCTCTCGAGCCCTCGATCCAGCCGCGCAGCATGCTGCTCGGCGGCGTGGAAGGCAGTGAATCGGGCGACACCAACATTGGCAGCGACGCGCGTCCAGCGATTCACTCCGTCACACGTGGGCTCGCTGGCCTGACCATGCAGCGCCTCTGGAGCCGTTACCAGCTCGCCGCCGCATATGTGGGTGGTGCCGGATTCTACAACGTGTCCGGTATCGGAATCATGCAGATCCACGAATTGCAGGCACAACAGAGTGTTCTCTGGAAGACCGGGCAATTCAACGTCCGCAATTCCTTCAGCTATCTGCCGGAAGGTTCGTTTGGATACGGGTCCTATGGCGGAGCCGGCGGATTCCAGCTGGGTTTGGGCGGTATCGGCGAAGGCATGGGAATGATCGGAAGCGGCTTCGGCGGACATTACGGTGCTCTCGGTTCCGATCAGTTCGGTTCTCTAGGACAGAGCCCGCATATTACCAACGTGACCGTAGCCGACGTTGTCGAGAACCTGACTCCGCGTTCGTCGGTGACGGCGGCCGCTTCCTACGGGCTGCTGCACTTTACCGACAACAACGCGCTGAACCTGATCGGTAGCCGGCAACTCGGCGGGCAAGTTGGATACGACTATGCTCTGGGCCCGAAAGACCAGATCGCCGTATCGGCTGGCTACATGGCGTTCCATTTCCCCGGCATCGTGGGAGCGGACAACATCAATTCTGACATCGTGCAGCTGCTCTACGGACATCGCGTCTCTGGCCGCATGGACCTTGTCGTCGGCGCCGGTCCGCAGTGGACACAGATTCACGATCCAATCAGCGGAACCACCAACAGGTTGACCGCGACCGGCCGCTTCACGCTGGGCTATCGACTCCGCAAGGCGAGCCTGTCGGCCAGCTACGAGCGCTTTGACACCAGCGGTTCGGGCTTCTTCGCCGGAGGGCAAAGCGACGTCGCGACTTTTGGTGCGACGAGACCGCTGGGACGGAAGTACAACGTTATGGCCAACGTGGGTTTTGCCCGCACACGGCGCCTGCAAAATGTGCTGGTCGGCGTCAACGCCAATTCTTTCGATTACGGTTTTGCGGGGTTCGCATTGCGCCGGCAATTCAACTACAACTGGGGCGCTTTCCTGGCCTACCAGTGGAATGACCAGATCCTGGACTCCTCCTTCTGCACGGCGGGTATTCCGTGCAACCGGATCGCGGTGCGGCACGTTTTGACGATCGGTGTGGATTGGCACTTCCACCCAATCCGGCTTGACTGATTTCGCGGCTGCGCGGGGAGCAGCCAGAACGGAAATAAGAGGATGATTGATAATCGCGACTTAACCATTGACGACTATCTTGCGATGTTGCGCCGCCGGGTCAAGCTGATCCTGATCCCGACTCTTTTGGCGCCGATCGTTGGCTTTCTGATTTCCTGGGCCGTGCCCGCCAAGTACACCTCGCAGTCTCTGGTGTTGGTCGAGGCGCAGCAGGTTCCGACAACCGTCGTGCAGCCGGTTGTTCCGGAAGACTTGGCGCAGCGCATTGCCACAATGCAGCAGCAGGTGCTGGGACGCAACCGGCTGCAGCCCATGGTCGACCGCCTTGGACTGTTGCGGGGCGGAAAGAACCTCGACGAGGTGATCGATGACATCCGCGCCGGGGTTCAGGTCGAACCGGTCTACACCGATCTGAGCCAGATCGCTAACTCAGACGGCTCCAAGAAAAAGCCTGGGCAGGCCACGAGCGTGCCCGGCTTCACCGTGAGCTACACCGGTCCGAACGCGAAGGAAGCCCAGAGCATCTGTAACGAAATCACCTCGATGCTGCTTACGGAAAACCAGAGCTCGCGTGAGCGTGCGGCGCAAAGCACGACGGACTTCATCAGCCGCCAGCTGGAAGAAGCCAAGCGCGAACTCGACGACCAGGACGCGAAGCTGGCCGCCTTCAAGCGCCAGTACGTCGGTCAGTTGCCCGGCGACGAAGATAACAACCTCAAAGTTCTGGGAACCCTGAACGCGCAGCTGGATGCGAATACGCAGACCATCAACCGCGCCCAGCAGGACAAGGCTTATACCGAGTCGTTGTTGGCCCAGCAGGTGGCGGCGTGGAAGTCCTCGCAGGGATCGACCAATCCGCAGAGCCTCCAGCAGCAGCTCACCCAGTTGCAGGCCAATCTGCTTGAGCTGCAGGCGAAATACACCGACGACCATCCGGACGTTGTCAAGGCGAAGGCCGACATTGCCGAGCTAAAGAAGCGTCTGGCCGAGGTGAACGAGGCTGCGGCGACGAGTTCGGACACCAGCACCGAGAAGTCCAGCGTGGCCGAGCCGGCCGAGATCCGCCAGTTGCGCCTCCAGGTGCATCAATACTCCGACATGCTGGCGCAGGCGACTCGCGAGCAGAAACGTATCGCCGACCAGACGAAACTCTATCAGAGCCGCGTTGCTATCAGTCCCGACGTGGAAGAGAAGTACAAACTGCTGACTCGCGATTACGACACGGCGCAGAAGTTCTACGCGGATCTTCTAGCGAAGAAGAGCACCTCGGAGATGGCGACCGACATGGAGCGCCGTCAGCAGGGCGAACAAATGCGCTTGCTGAACCCGGCCAACCTGCCTGACTCGCCCAGCTTCCCGAATCGCTGGCTGTTTGCCGGAGGCGGTCTCGGTGCTGGCCTTGTCTTCGGTCTGGTCCTCGCCCTCTGGCTTGAGCTGCGCGACAAATCGATCCGCAACGAAGCCGATGTCGAAGCCAGCCTGCAGATGCCTGTGCTCGTTTCCTTGCCATGGATAACTGGCGAGGAAGCGAAAAACAGCAACGGTAACGGAACGTTCTGGAACAAAGACAAATCGGCCGAATCCACAAAGGAGAAAGTCGAAGTCTAGGCGACGGCTATGTATAAAGAGTTTTTTGGCCTACGCGCGAACCCGTTCAACGTCAACCCGGACCCGCGTTATCTCTTTCTCACGCGGCATACGGAGGAGGCGCTGGCGTGCCTGACTTATGGCATCCAGAGCCGCAAGGGGTTCGTCCTGCTGACCGGCGAAGTGGGCACGGGCAAAACTACGCTCATCAATAAGCTACTCGAGTGGCTTCGCCTGCAGCAGGTTGCGACTGCGTTCATTTTCAACTCCCGGATGAACGTGCCGCAGTTTCTCGATTACATGATGGCCGATTTCGGCATCCCTGTGGACTCGAAGTCGAAGAGCCAGATCCTGCAGCGCCTATACAACTGGCTGCTCGACCGCTACCGCGCGGGCGAGACGGCCGTTCTGATCGTCGACGAAGCGCAAAACCTCACCGACGAAGTTCTCGAAGAGATCCGGATGCTCACCAATCTGGAGACTTTCACCGAGAAGCTGCTGCAGATCGTTCTTGTCGGTCAGCCGGAACTGGAGACGAAGCTGAAACAGCCCCAGTTGCGCCAGCTCCGCCAGAGACTGACCCTGCGCGCCAAGACCCATCCGCTGACGATGGAAGAGACCAAGGCATACGTCTTACAGCGTCTGCGCATCGCAGGCTCGGACGGACGGCAGATTTTCGATCCGGACGCGTTGGTTTCCATTCATAAATACTCGCTGGGTATCCCGCGCGTCGTGAACCTGCTGTGCGAACACTGCCTGGTTAGCGCGTTCGTGGACCAGAAACCGACGATCACCGCGCAAGTGGTGGACGCCGTCGCGGGCGATTTCGACTTGAGCGACAACACCGCTTCAGGGGCGATGACTGCGCCGCCCGTCACCGCTTCCACAAACGGCGAAAAGTTTGATTTGGTCGAAGCATTACGCACACTGGCGACGTTGGCCGATCGCCTCCGTCAGTCAGAACAAGACCTCCCCAAGGAGAGGAAATCATGAGTCGTATTCACGAAGCACTCAAGCGAGCTGAACAGGAAAGGGCCGCTTCTCAGGGAGGACACGCCGAGAACGCATCCGTGTTGGATGCGCCCGTTCTCGATTCCATGCCGGAGATGACGGGCGGAAACGGGAGCGCCGCGACGGCTGTGGCGCCCGCCAGCGTCGCGACATCGGCCATGCCGTCGTTTACAAACCCTTTCACCTTCGACACGCTTGTCGCTCGTTGCACCCAGACCCAGTGGCATCCTGATCCAAAGACGATGCTCTTCTTCGGGCAAGACGAGAACGTGCGCGGCACCGAGCAATTCCGCACGCTGCGTTCGCGCCTTTACCAGATGCGCGAAAAAATGTCGCTCAAGAAAATCCTCGTGACCAGCGCTCTGCCGAAAGAAGGCAAGTCTTTCGTAGCGGCGAACCTGTCCCAGGTGCTCGTGAAACAGCATGGACGGCGCGTTCTGCTCGTCGATGCCGACCTGCGCGTCCCCAGCCTCCATTCGGTGCTGGGTACAGCATCGGTACCGGGCCTCGGTGATTACCTCAGCGGCAGCACAGACGAGTTCGGGATCATGCAGCGCGGCCCATTGGAGAACCTGTTCTTTATTCCCGGCGGACGCAGCACCCTGCAACCGGCCGAACTCATCGGCAACGGCCGTTTCAAGATGCTGATGCAGAGGGTCGAGCCTTTGTTTGACTGGATCATCGTCGACTCGCCGCCCGCGGTGCCCGTTTCCGACGGCAGCCAGTTGGCGAATTTCTGCGACGGTGTCCTTATGGTGGTGCGTTCGAATTCGACCCCCTACGACAGCGCGCAGAAGGCACGTCAGGAGTTTCACGGCAAGACGCTGGTGGGCGTCGTGCTCAACGGAATCAGCAAGAGCGATACGTACGCTCGCTACTACTACGACGTTTACGAAAAAACCGCGCGGTAGAAGCAGGAAGAATCGCGCCTTCATGTGCGAAGGAACAGCACGTTAAGGCATGAGACCGAGAACGCGTCGATTCATGAAATTGAAAGCAGCGCGCCGAAGCACGAAATTGAAAGCTGCGAGTTAGAGGCCAGGCCCCGTGATCCGTCTTTTCAACGTTTACTACCCGATCCGCACTTTGGTGCTGTTGGTGGTGGAGACGGTGGTGGTGTTCACATCATTCCTGGTGGGGATGCTGCTCGCATTTCCGGACGAGAGCTACATCGTGCTGAACTATCAGTACGGATATCTCAAGATCCTGGTGGCCACGGTTGTGGTCCTGACTTGCTCGCACTGGTTTGACCTTTACGACTCCTCCCGCTTCGACGCCAAAGGCGAACTTTATTTCAGGCTGTTCCTTGTTCCAGGGATATTGGCGCTTTGCCTGGGGGCAATTGGGTATTTCTTCCCGAACCTACTGCCTGGGAACAATGCTTCGTTGAACGGGCTGGTGATCCTGACCTTTGGGCTGTTCGGGTGGCGCACGGCGTACGGATGGCTCGTGCAGCGACCCTACATGCAGGAAAAGGTCTACGTTCTTGGCACGGGCCAGCGTGCGCAACGGCTGGTGCAAGGCCTCCGCCAGCGTAAAGACCTGGGTGTCGATGTCATTGGCTGGAGCGGCAACGTGGAGGGCGCGCTCACGCGCGAAGCCACAGCGGCTCACCTGATGGAGTTAGCGGACCAGCATCGCGTGCATCGCGTCATTGTCGCGATGCCGGATCGCCGGGGAACAATTCCCGTGCACGAGTTGCTGCAGCTGCGCCTGAACGGAGTGCGCATCGAAGAAGCAACATCGTGGCTGGAGAAGATCTCGGGCCGCATTGAAGTGGAGAACCTTTATCCGAGCTGGCTGATCTTCGCGGACGGTTTCCGTTTCAGCACGAGCTTCAACCTGATGCGCCGCATGCTCTCGACCCTGATGGCGCTGATGCTCTTGCTGGTCACCTTGCCGTTCCTTCCCTTCGTGATTCTGGCGATCAAGTTGGATTCGAAGGGGCCGGTTCTTTACAAGCAGAAGCGAGTCGGCCGTGCCGGGCATACCTTCCACTGCTTCAAGTTTCGCACTATGCGGCAGGACGCCGAGGCCGACACAGGGCCTACCTGGGCTGGCGATGACGATCCGCGTATCACGCGCATTGGGAAGTTCCTGCGCTCGTCTCGTATTGATGAGATTCCGCAATTGTGGTGTGTCTTCAAAGGTGACATGGCGTTCGTGGGGCCGCGCCCGGAGCGCCCGGAATTCGTCGAGTGGCTGTCGAAAGAGATCCCTTACTACGGGGTGCGACATGCGGTGCGGCCGGGCATCACTGGCTGGGCGCAGATTCGATACAAGTACGGCAACACGGTGGATGACGCGAAAGAGAAGCTGCAGTACGACCTCTTTTACATCAAGAACGCGTCTTTGGGACTGGATGTGCTGATCATGTTCCAGACCATCAAGATTGTTTTGTTGGGCCGGGGTGCCCAATGAAGTGGTTGTTTTGGGGGTCGGTCGCGCTGATTGCGTACACCTATGCAGGATATCCGTTGTGGTTATGGCTACGCGGAGCGCTTCGCCCCTGGCCGGTTCGGCGGGGTAAAAGCGATTCCTTCGTATCAATCGTAATGGTGGTGCGAAACGAAGGAAGAGTTCTCGCAGGAAAAATCGACAACGTCCTCGATCTCGACTATCCACCGGAACGGTTGCAGGTCGTGGTGGTCTCGGATGGATCAACCGACAACACGGAAAACATCCTGCACGAATATGCGCAAGATACGAGAGTGCAAGTCCTACTGAACGAGCTGCCGAAAGGAAAGGCGTCAGGCTTGAACGACGCGATGGAGAGAGCGCAGGGAGAGATCGTGATTTTCACAGATGCTCGTCAAAAGCTCGAGCAAGGTTCCCTGCGAGCGTTGCTTGCCGACTTCGCCGATCCCCTGGTGGGTTGTGTGAGCGGAGAATTGATGCTGGGCGATCCCGGCCAAGGTGAGGCAGGCCGCGGGATGGGGGCTTACTGGCGGCTTGAGAAGAGAATTCGCGAACTGGAGTCTTGCTCGGGATCGGTCGTCGGGGCGACGGGCGCATTTTACGGAGTGCGACGCGATTTGCTCGAGCCCATTCCGCGCGAGACGCTGCTCGATGATGTGTTGATTCCGATGCAGATAGTTCGTTCGGGAAAGAGAGTGGTATTTGAGCCGGAGGCTCGCGCATGGGATGTCGCAGATCAAGGGGGCGAAAGGGAATTTGCCCGGAAAGTGCGGACTTTGAGCGGCAACTATCAACTGCTGCAACTTGCCCCATGGCTCCTTGGCCGAGATAACCCGATTCGCTTCGAGTTTGTCAGTCACAAGCTTCTAAGGCTATTGGTGCCCTTCGGTCTTTTGTTTTGTCTCTGCGGTTCGGTGTTCCTGCCAGGCCCGTTCTTTCGAATCGTCCTTGCCGCGCAGGTGATCTTCTACGCTCTGAGTCTTGTAGGTATGGCGGGGATCAAGAGCGGCGTGTTTTACCGCCTGGGCGACGCCGCCTACACATTTGTACTTCTGAATACGGCCGCATTGGTTGCCTTCGCCAACTTCGTCAGCGGGAGAAAAGCTGCATGGACACGATAATGCACCGAGCGCTGGCGACCAGGCCCTCCGAATATGAAACCTTCGCTTCGAAATTTGAAGTGGTTGCGACGCGAGAGGTCTCTTCCGATTTTCAACGATCATGGATCGTGCCCATCGTTTTGATTGCGGTAATTGCCTTCGTGATTCTCCATGGCGTGCGCAGGGGCGAGTTCGACTACAACGTAGACGAAGCGCAACATGCTGTTACGGGGCAGTTTATGGCGGATGCCATGCGGGATTTACCGCTGCGCCATCCTGTCCAATATGCCTACAACTATTATGCGCAGTATCCGGCTGTGTCGATTGTCCATTGGCCACCGCTTTTTTATGTGTTTGAGGGAATCAGCTTTCTGATCGCAGGCTCGTCCGTCGTTTCAGCGCGTCTGACGGTGCTGCTCTTCGCAGCCGTGTTGCTATACAACTGGTTTCGGCTTGTGGAACGGTGGCAAGGCCCGTTTACAGCAGCTGTCAGCACAGCAATTCTGGGACTGTTGCCATCGATGTTGCTGTTTGAGAAGACCGTGATGCTGGAGATTCCGTCTCTCACCTTAGCGGTCCTCTCGATCCGGTATTGGATCGAATATCTCGATCTTGGTCAAAAACGTTCCCTCTATGCCTTTGGTCTCTGGATGAGTGCGGCACTCCTATGTAAGCAGACCAACGTGTTTGTTCTATTGTTCTGTTTGCTGACGCTCACCGCAACCGGTGCGTGGGAACGGATGTGGAACAAGGATGTTTTGATTGTGGCGGGCATTGGATGCGCACTGGTCGTTCCTTCTTATACTGTGATGCTCATATCGCAGGGGCATGCGGTGGCTCACGACCTGGGCTCCCACCAAGTCAGCGGCCTGCAGAGGTTCACCCTCTATTTACGTGTCTTGCCTCACGTTTTCACGCGGACAATGCTTGCAATTAGCGTGTTGGGCATGATCTCCGCTTACCGGTGGAACACCGGACGACAGATCATCTTGATGCTGAGTTGGATAGTTGCGGGATACGCGACGTTTACTTTTTTTGGCCAGAAGGAAGCGCGGTTTGCCATCTATTGGTTCCCGCCACTGGCATATTTCGCTGCTGGTTTACTGACACAGTATTTTCAGATCCCCAAAGTGCGCTACGCAATGCGATGGGCGGCAGTCGGGCTAGTGTGTTTGCTCACCGTCAGAGGTTGGAGCTACGAACGACCCTACATTTCGGGGTATAAGAACGCGGCCTCAAGTCTGGTAGATGGGTACAAGTCCGGAATCGTCCTGTTTGACGGAAAGGTGCCGGGAAACTTCGTCTTCTATATGCGGGCGCTGGATTCCAACCGGCAGTTTTTGGTGCTGCGCAAGTCCCTATACGTGGACGATATTCGCAGGAGTGAGACCAGCGAAGAACTGGTGCACAGCCGTGAAGACATTCTGAATCTGATGAAGAATATGGGTGTCCGCTTCGTGGTTGTGTCCGACCGTCAAACAGAGTGGAACTCGCAGCGAATTTTGCGGGAATGCCTGCAAAGCAGCCAATTTCAGTTGCTGGGGCGTTTCCCAATCGAGAGCAATGAGCGCGACTGGGTCGGATATAACCTTTTGCTGTACGAAAACAAGAGCTGGTCCGTCCCTACCAGCAAGTGGCTGACCATACGAATGCTGACACTACCGCACGACATTGTGGTCCCGCTGGATCGATTCGATTTTGTGCGCAACAGGGTCCAATCAACCGGTACGGTGGGAAGATGAATCAAACGACGCCAGCGGCTTTTCAATTTCCAACCGTCACGATGTTGCGGCAGAAACGCACAACGCTCGCGTACCGCACTCTCGTCGTATTTTCGGCCTTTTATTTCCTAAGGCCTGAGGATTTCATTCCTGGACTTGCGATTATTCCAATTGGAAAGGTCTTAGGGGGCATCGCGCTGGCAGCACTGATCTTTGCAGTGAAGCCGAAGGATCGAGGCAAGCTGCCCCCGGAATGCAAGGTTCTTCTTGTATTGCTTGCGCAACTGATCCTGACGATTCCATTCGCCTCTTGGCGAGGCGGCGCGTTCGACACGGTCATCAATAAGTTCTCCAAGGGGCCAATCGTCGCTTTGCTCATTGCGATGGTGGTCACTCAAGTATTTCAGCTGCGCAAGCTCCTCTACATCCAAGCCGCAACAGTGGCATTGATCACCGTGGCATCCGTCGTTGCGCGGCACATGCAAGACGGACGGTTGATGGGGATTCAGAAGGGCATTCTCGAGAACCCCAATGATCTCGCCATCAACATCGCGATCAACATCCCGCTGTGTTTGGCATTTCTCTTTGCGGCGCGGGGCGGAATGCGCAAAATCGTTTGGACAGTGGGGCTGGTATGCATGTTCTATGCCGTGGTAGCGACGTATTCTCGTAGCGGCATGGTGGCAACTTTTATCACTTCGCTGATCTGCCTTTGGGAATTTGGTGTGAAAGGGAAGCGCACTGTCTTTTTGATGAGTACCGGTCTGATCGGAATAATGGCCTTGGGCATCATGTTGTTCACGCCTCGGTACTTTGTCCGCATTGAAAGCCTGGTGCGCGGGAACATTCAGGGTTCGGATGATCGCGGCTCTCTCGAGGCTCGCTCTGAACTATTGAAGGAAAGTTTATGGCTCACGGTGCATCACCCGATATTTGGCATTGGGCCCGGAAACTTTCCGGCCGTTACCGGAGAGTGGCGCGTGGCGCACAACACTTATACGGAGTTGAGCGCTGAGGGCGGACTGCCGGCATTGATCCTATTCGTCACGCTGCTGGTTATGTCTCTGCGCAAGATCCGCAGTGTGCGAACGCTGCCCGGCTACGCGAGAGACGGCAGTATCCGGCTTTGGACGAGCGCCCTGTGGGCAGCGATGGCAGCTTACATCGCAGGCGCCGCTTTCGCGTCGACCGAGTACAACCTGTTTCCGTACTTCATGGTGGGGTACATCTGCGCGTTGTATGAGATCGCCAAACGCCCGGACGAAGCAACAGACAATGGGATGAACGCAACCAAGAACGGAGGGCAGAAAGAGCTTGGTTATGGTGGAAACCGAGAACGCGAACTTGCCTGGAGTCGCTGAAGAAGTCTTGGCAATCCTGCGCTGTCTGGATTGCCGCAGCCCACTGCATCAGCAGGCCGATGGATTGGCGTGCCCCGAGTGCGGGCGCCAGTATCCCATGCTCAATGGCGTGATCCGCTTCGTGGGAGCGCAGGAATACGCCGGCAGCTTTGGTTTTCAGTGGAAGCTTTACTCCCAGACACAACTCGATGACGCTGTTAGCCAAAGATCGGAGCGGGCCTTCCGCCGCCGGACTGGCTTCACTCCCGACGATCTGAGGGGCAAACTCGTCCTCGACGTTGGTTGCGGCATGGGACGCTTCGCGGAGATCGCGACCCGGTGGGGCGCGCACGTGGTGGGGATCGACTTGAGCCTTGCCTCTGAAGTCGCTGCCAAGAATCTCGCCGACCGTACGGCCACCATTTTTCAGGCGGACGTGTTCAAACTTCCTTTCGCGCCCGAGAGCTTCGATTACATCTACAGCATCGGGGTCTTGCATCACACGCCCGATTGCGAGCGTGCGTTCAAGGCGTTGCCGCGGCTGCTCAAGCCCGGCGGGAAGATCGCGGTCTGGCTCTACAGCGCTTACAACCCGTGGTACCGGATGAGCGACGTGTACCGCAAGGCAACACGCCGGATGAGGCCTGAGACCCTGCACAAATTCTGTCGGGTTGTGGTCCCTTTGTATGGAATTCACAAAGTGCTCAAGAAGATTCCTGTACTCGGCACCACAGCGAGCAGCGCCCTGGCCTGGGCAATCCCCATGTCGCACAACCAGAATGCGACGTGGAGGGTTCTCGACACGTTCGACTGGTACTCACCCTGGTATCAATCGAAGCATACGTACGAAGAGGTATTTCGCTGGTTTGAAGACTGCGGGTTGGAAAATCTGAAGGTGATCGAACAACCCATTGCCGTGCAGGGAACGCGGCCGCGGGTCGAGAATCATGAATCCGCGAGTGTCGTCGGTGCAGAGGTGACTCGGTGTGCGGAATAGCCGGTCTGGTCGGGCGCCGAGACGAAACGGTTGAAGCGTCTGACGTCCATCGCATGTGCCAGACCATCGTGCATCGGGGGCCCGATGATGAAGGAATTTATGCCGATGGCCCATTCGGGCTCGGCATGCGCCGGTTGAGCATCATCGATCTCTCGGGCGGCCATCAGCCCATCCACAACGAAGACAAAAGCATCTGGATCGTCTTCAACGGCGAAATCTACAACTTTCCCGAGCTGCGCCGCGATCTCGAAAATCGCGGGCACAAGTTCTATACCCACAGCGATACGGAGGTGATCGTCCATCTCTATGAGGAGATGGGGGCCGACTGCGTAAAGAAGTTGCGCGGCATGTTTGCGATCGCCCTCTATGACAAGCGCAAGCAATCGCTGCTGCTCGCGCGGGACCGCCTGGGCAAGAAACCGTTGCACTATGCGCTGCACGGCGGCCGGCTATTCTTCGGGTCGGAAATTAAGACAATTCTCGCGGTCGCGCCGGAGTTGGCTGATATCGATCATGAAGGTCTTCTGCAATATTTCTACTTCGGGTACATTCCCGACCCTCACACCGCATTTCGCCAGATTCGCAAACTGCCTTCCGGCTGCCTGATGGAGTACTGCGACGGGCAAGTCAATATCCGGCAATATTGGGATGTCCCTGCTTACGGAACACATCCGCCCATCTCGGAAGAGGAATGCCTCGAGGAACTCGAGCGGCGCTTGGAAGAAGCGGTCCGTATCCGGCTGATCAGTGACGTTCCCTTGGGAGCTCTTCTCAGTGGCGGAGTGGATTCGTCGATCATCGTAGCGTTGATGGCGCGCGTGAGTTCGGGACCAGTGAAGACGTTCTCGATCGGATTTCGCGCCGAGCAGTTCAATGAGGCCGAATACGCTCGGCTGGTTGCACAACGCTTTGGGACCGAGCATCACGAGCTTGTCGTGGATCCGAGCCTGGAGGAGACGCTGACGTTTCTTTCGAAGATGCTGGAGGAGCCGTTTGGCGACTCGTCAATGCTGCCGACATATTACGTGTCGCGCATGGCCCGCGAGAACGTTACGGTCGCGCTCTCTGGCGACGGAGGCGATGAACTGTTTGCCGGCTACGACCGCTACCTCGTCGCGATGGAGCGGCAAAAGTTTGATCGCGTTCCACAGTGGTTAGGCCAGTTATATCGGGAACAAGTGCACGGCCGGCTGCCCGCCGGAGTGTATGGAAAAAATCTCGCGTGGAACGCGTCGTTGAACGCGCGCGACCGATATCTCGATTCGGTTGCCTTCCTCCCGGCACTCGATCGCGAAAGCTCCCTCTTCGCGCCAGAGTATGTGGAGAGTGGGAGGAAATTGCCGAATCCATTGGGACAGTGGCGCAAATATTACGATGAGGCACCGGCGAGCGATGTCCTGAGCAAGTTGATGTATCTGGATATCAAAACCTATCTCACGGCGGACATTCTCGCGAAGGTCGACCGCATGAGCATGGCCACCTCGCTTGAAGTGCGCGTGCCAATGCTTGACCACGAGTTCGTGGAATGGGTCGTGGGGTTGCCGGTCGATTGGAAATTCCGCACGGGGACCAGGAAATATATTTTGAAGAAATTGGCGGAGCGGCTGGGAATTCCGAAGGAGTTGCTGCATCGTCGCAAGCAAGGCTTTCAGTTGCCGCTGGTGGATTGGATGCGCAGCGAGATGAAAGACCAGTATCTGCGCGTCCTTCTGGAGCCGCGAACGCTGCAACGCGGATATTTCAGGCCCGAGGCTGTGCGTCGGCTCGTGCAAGAACACTTATGCGGGCGCAGAAACCGCTCCGGTATGTTGTGGCGCATGCTGGTGCTGGAGCTGTGGCACAGGAATTTTATAGAGTCTGGGCTGGCGAAGGGATCGGGCAACTCGGAGCCGTATTCCGTGAATAGCGCCTCAGCGCCGAATGCGGGACCACTCCGAAAGCCCGTAACGACCCACTAGGCACTGTTCACGACGACTGAACTTTTAGTCGAAAAGCTCTAGCAATCGACGATGACGAAACCAGCCAAGATCCTGCAAATTGGAAACTACCCACCGCCAATGTGCGGATGGGCGATCCAGTTGAAGCTGGTTACCGAAGAACTGCGGCGCCGCGGGCACGTGTGCGAAGTTCTCAAAATCAATGAGGGCCGGCAGGTCAAGAGCTCCGAGTACGTGGACGTGCAGGGCGGGTTCGACTACCTAAAGAAGATCTGGAAATTCGCGTTGCAGGATTATCGGCTGAATATCCATGTCAACGGCATGTCGAAGAAGGGATATGCGCTGGCGCTGGCTGCGGTTCTCACAGGCCGGGTTGTCGGGCGATCAGCGCTCGTCACCTTTCACGGAGGGCTGTCGCAGGACTTCTTTCCGCGGCACGACCGTAGCGCGGCGCATTGGGCGTTCTACCTGCTGTTCTTGCTGGCGGGGCGAATCGCATGTGACAGTCAGCCGATCCGCGAGGAGATCATCAAATACGATGTCTCGCCCGAAAAAATTCAGTCGATCGCGACGTTTTCGCCACAGTACCTCGAATTTACTCCCGCACCGCTGCCGGACGAAGTTGAGACTTTTCTGCGAAATCATTCCCACGTGTTCTTGTCGTATGTTTCCTTTCGGCCTGAGTATCGGCTGGAAGTTTTGCGAGAGGGCATGAAACGCTTTCGCGAAAAGCAGCCGGGAACGGGGTACATCTGGTTGGGTTTTCCGGACAAGGAGCTTCCGGCCGCACAGAAATTCGTAGCCGAATGGCCTGCGGGCGAGAGGAATAGCCTGTTATTGCTGGGCAACTTGGATCATGATCAATTTCTGACCCTACTCAGCCGGTGCACGCTCTACTTGCGGACACCCGCGTGCGACGGAGTGGCCGCGTCGGTGCTGGAATCGCTGGCGCTACGAGTACCGGTTGTGGCGAGCGAGAACGGCCGCCGTCCGGCTGGGGTCGTGATGTATGCGGACACGGACGCCAGCGACATGGTTGAGAAGCTGGTCGATGTGACGAGACGTCTGGATGAAATCAAGTCATCCCTGCATGTGGAAGCGGATGACGACAACGTGGGGCTAATGGCGAGCTGGCTGGTTGGAGAGTCCCACGTGCCCGCTGCCAAATCTGCCGTCGCGATAGGATAGAGGCTGAGTCTCATCCTCGGGGCTCGATGGAGGTTGGTCTTGCAGCGTTTCAGCTTGCCGCTGTTTTTCCTGTGCTATGCAATCCTGTTTCAGCCGAGTGCCGGACGAGCGCAGAGAGAGCCGTCGAGCGGACAGTTTGATGGTCCGGCGGAGTTACCCCGCGTTTACGTGAAGAGCGCTCTTGCAGACACGCCCGCGCCAGGCAAGTCGATTCTTGTGAAGACGAGCGCGGAACTCACCTCGGCGCTCGACAAGGCCGTTTGCGGTGACACAATCCAGTTGCAAGCCGGCGCGACCTTTGTCGGAAGCTTCAAGATTCCTGCAAAGAGCTGCGACGACCAGCATTGGATCATTTTGCGGACTAGCGTGGCAGACCAGGACCTGCCAGTGGAGGGAGTGCGCATCACGCCGTGTTATGCCGGAGTAGCGTCTTTGCCGGGACGGCCGGAGTATGCGTGTCCGGCGCCCAAGAATGTCATGGCGAAAGTTGTCTTCAATGACCATGGCAGTGGTCCGTTTACGTTCCTCCCAGGGGCGAATCACTACCGGCTTGTCGGATTGGAAATCACGCGGGATGCGCCGGGTGCCGTGACCTATAACCTTGTCTCGATCCCGGAAAAGGCGACGATCGATCACATCGTGTGGGACCGCGTGTGGATGCATGGCACCGCGCAGGACGAGACGACGCGCGGTATCGCACTCGGCGGCAGCCGGTATCTCGCGGTGGTAGATTCGTACTTCAGCGATTTTCACTGCGTAGCGGTGACCGGGGCGTGCGGCGATTCGCAGGCAATTGCCGGTGGCATCGGAAGCGAGCCCATGGGGCCGTACAAGATCGTCAATAATTTTCTGGAGGCATCGGGCGAGAACATTATTTTAGGAGGCGGTCCCGCCGACTACGTTCCCTCCGACATCGAGATCCGGCACAACCACATGTTCAAGCCGCTGAACTGGGCGCCGGGCAGTGAAGGATTCGTGGGCGGGAAATCCGGAAGGCCGTTCATCGTGAAAAACTTGTTTGAGTTGAAGAACGGACAGCGGGTCTTGTTCGAAGGGAACATCCTCGAAAATGTCTGGGGCGGGTTCACGCAGGCCGGTTTCGGCATTCTCCTGACTCCGAAGAATCCGGGCACGTGCAACGTATGCACGGTGCGCGATATCACGATCCGCTTTTCGCGTATTACGCACGCAGGCGCCGCGATGCAGATCGCCAACGGACTGTCTGATCCGGGATTTGCGGCACGCGAGGGCAGCCACTATTCCATTCACGATCTGATTTTCGATGACATGGCGTACAAGAATTGTCCGGGCTGCAACAGAGATTTATTCCAGATCGGGTCAGCCCCGCAAGCGCCCCAGACATTCTGGATCCATGATGTGAGTATCCGGCATGTGACGGTTGCCACCGATCGCGCACGCGCGGCCTGGGTGATCGCGGGTCCGGTCGGACAGCAAAACATGGTCTTTCAGGACAACATCGTCGACAGTGGAACAAGCGGGTTCATCAATGCCGGCGGGGGCGCGACCCAATGCTATTTTCAGCAGGAAGTGATGAAGGGAATTCTGGATCGATGCTGGGCGTCGTATAAGTTCGATCACAACGTGATTATGAACGCTCATCCGGCGCACCGCTGGCCTAGCGACAACTGGCCAACCGGGGGTAACGGGCAGGTCGGTTTCGTAAGCTGGAACGGCGGCGTCGATGGCGACTACCATCTCTCCGCGAAGAGTCGGTTCAAGAAGAAGGCGTCCGACGGTAAGGATCCTGGAGCCGACATTGATGCGATCAACCAGGCAACGAAGGGAGCCGCCTGAGGCCCTGCCCTAGGCTTTCGATGTTTCCAGGCGGAAGAAAATGCGGTGTGCCAGCCAGTTGATCGGCGTGTGATACGCGAGCTTTTCGACCAGCATGGATGAGTCGGGTGACCTGTAAAGCCATCGCCAGACGACGGGAAAGACCGCGCCGTAGATGTGTGTGATTCGGCAGCCCGATCCAATCACTTGCCGGATTTCCCACGGAAGTGAACCTTGCTCGCGGCCTGTCCAGCGTTTGAATAGTCCGAGTCCCAGGCCATGAATGGCGTTATCGAATTCCAGCACCACGACGCCGCCGGGGCGAACCACGCGCTTCATCTCGGCGATCATGTCAGTTTGCGTCTGCAGGCTGAACAGGTGGAGGAAATTTAGGGATGTCACGACGTCGAAATATCCGCGCGGAAACGGAAGGCTCTGGGCGTAGGAGCGGACGAGCCCGACGCCTGACCGGCCTCTGATTTTCTCGGCAGCGGTCAGCAGCATGTCCTGAGAAGCATCGGCTCCCACGGTCAGCTTTGCAGCCTCTACGAAGTCGGCAACGCCGCGGCCCGTTCCGCATCCGACGTCAAGGATGCGTTTACCTTCCAGGGGACCGATCAACTCGTGGTAGGCGTTACTGGTGACTTTTTTCTTGTATTCATTGGCCGGACCCGCGTAACGCTTTTCGTCGTAATTGCTGACGTTGCGATAGTCGCCCTTTTCGATGTCATAATCCACTACTTCAAAATCTGTTTTCATCTGCTGATCAGGCCCGTAAGTGCATCCCGGAGGACGCTGGATAGAAGCTCCACGGTCGTTTCTGTGGACTCGGATGTCTGCGCATTGTTTGAATCCACGGTTATTCTCAAGATCGCACGGAGAACATAGAGCCGGAAAACGCTCAGGTCGAGTTGTGTCCGGTAGCCATCACAAAACTCACCGATGACGCTCTCGATCGTTTTTTCGTGGTAAAGAGGTTTACGCGACAAGATCAGCAAGTAGCCGACAAAGTGGGCCAGATCCAGGTAGACCGGCGCCGAGCGAGTGGCGCTGGCGAAGTCAATGACGCCGGGCTCCCCCTCTTCTAGCAAGATGTTTTGGGGCAGGAAGTCCCCATGTGTGACTGCCGCGGGCATTGGACTCCCGGATGTGTTCGCGCTCTGTCGGAGTGCTTCGTCCCGGACTTTGTTCAAAGCGGAGCTTTGAAGCCCCTGCAATGCACACTTCGCGATTAAGGAGTCGAGCTCTTCCGAAAAACGAAAATTGTCGAAAGCCTGATCGCTCACGGCGGTCGCGTTATGGAATGCCCTAAGCCAATCCCCGATGCGATGGGCGTGGCGGTCCAGAGCCCTTGCGCCAACAATATTGAACGGCGCCGTAACAACATTGGCGTATTGCCGAAGCAAGCGATCGAATGGAACGCCGGGAACGAAGGTGAAGACAATGGTTCCCTCATTCTCGAGCAGCAGCAGTGGACGAGGGATGCTGCGGGAGAGCACTTCTCCCAGGGCGCTTTCCAGCTCGCCAAGGATTTTAAATTCGTTTTGAATGGATTTTTTCGCAGGCACGCCGTTCACCAGGACGTGTTTCACGGCAACGACGGAACCGCCCTGTGGGCCGCGCACGTGGAACGTTGCGACCTCCGCGTGGCGGCTGGTGATCCGATTAATTAAAGTGGCGGAGCTCAGCAAGTCGAATACTTGGAGCTTGCCGGGCTCCTGAAGCTGTGTGTCCATGGTTTCGGTGGTTTCGCCATGGGCTACCCGTGATCAGACCTGGACGGGAAACCACTAGCGAATGCGTTTCAACAGACCTTTTTGGGAGGTTAGCATCTAGTAACGTGCGCGTACAGATGAAAAGAAAATACCCGCAACACCAGCGTAACTGGCATTGCGGGTTTCCGTGCTCGAATTTTTTAACAGCTAGCGCACGCCCGCGACAGCAGCATTGACAGCGGTAATGTCGGCGCCGGGATCCTTGCCATCAGCGGCCTTGCCCTTGTACGGGCTGTTCGCCGCCAATTGATAATTGCCGCCCACCCCCCCGTTGAAGTTGGTGAAGCCAACGGCTGCATTGCTGGCCATCGGGTAATTTCCTGCCGGCCAGGTAATGTTGCGAGGTGTGAGAATGATGACGTTTTCAGTGAAGCTGTAGTTCGACCAACAGCTGTCGAGAACCCCTGCAATTAGCGCCTTTCCGAAATAGCACTGAACCGCTCCTCCGCCGGCGTTGCTGTTTGAGCCGGCTCCACTGTCGATAATGTTGTTCGAGAACTCGAAGTTCTTTTGACCAAGTGGACCAGCGATGGTCCAACCTGCCCGTGCGCGATCGGAGGCTACGGTGACGTGACTGATACTCACATCGTGTAACCAGAACGTTTGCGGTGCGCGATAATCCGAGGTGATCTGGAACATTACACCATTGCAACTGGGGCAGCCGGGATAGAACATGTCGTCGAAGACGTCGTCATGGATGGAATAATGGCTGCCCTCTTCGGCGGCGAAACCGGTATCGGACAAGCCGTTTCCGATCTGCATGGCAGCTCCCGCATGCGAGAACGTGCTATAGCGAATGGTTATGTCGCGGATCTTGCAGACTGAGCAGTTCCCCGGATTTTTCGGAGTGAGAAGTAGCGCGAAGCCGACCTGGGTGAATCCTCCCCAGGAACCCTCAAAGACATTGCCCTCAATGAGCACGCGCTCTGCATTTTTCAATTCGAACAAATTCTTGACAATAAATGGATGGCCATCGCGTCCACCGACGAAATTCGATGCGCCCTTCATCCAGGATAGCGGCTTGAAGAAAAAGTTACGACGCACCTCGATGTCGGCAGGGGTGACGGTTGCTTCACCGCCGCCAAAGATGATGTTTTCGCCAGCCGCTTCGAGATAGTTGTTCACGATTCGGAAGGATCCCTGGGCCGAATCGCCCAAGCCACCGGCAATTGCCTGCGAGTCCCCGCAAGCACCGCTTATGGCAACGCAGTGGAAGTCGCTGAAGAACGAATCGACGATGGCGACGTTCGTAATGCCGGAGAGCATCACGCCGCGGGTGGTCTCATCCTGAGCTGTTCCGTGAATCCACATACGGTCGAAAACAATGTGGTCGACGGCGCCACCCTTCTCGGTTCCGACCAAATCGTAGACAATGGCTTTCGGCAGACTACGGGTGATCTCAATTCCGACGAATCGATAGTGGTTCGCGCCGGTGCCGAGAACGATAGGACCGCTGCCCGCCTGGTTGAAGGCGATCTTAGCCATGACGTTCTTCGTGGAAGCGCACGAGAACGCCGGCCGCGCCGGTAGAGAACCGACCCCAGCATAGCACGGTGTCAGACGCGTTCCTTCGGGTGGAAGCGCGCTGTCGGGCGCGCTCGTGCGGACGACAATCCAGTGCTTGTCATCGCAAGCTTTCGCAGGAAAAACGAAGGATCCGCTGAAAGTGGTTCCCGCGGTGAGCGAGATTGTGTCTCCACAATTGGCAGAATTCAAAGCAGACTGCAACGCCGCTGGCGTGCTCACGAAGTGAACAGTTCCGGGCGCGGGGGTATCGGCCAGCGAGCTGCTTACGTACGCGCGGGGCAACTCTGCCGGGCCGTCAAAGTTGCCGGTAGTTGCCGTGGAAACGCTGAGCGTGAGTTTATGAGAGGCCGTGTGGCCGGTTGCATCCGTGACTGAAGCTGTGATCGCGAACGCTCCTGACTGGCTGGTGATGCCGCTGATCGCTCCCTGGCTTGCGTTGAAGGCGAATCCGGACGGCAACGAGCCCGACAGTTTCCACGAGTAGGGAGTGGTGCCACCGGACGCCGACAGGCCCGCTGTGTAAGGTGTGCCCTCAGTTGCCTCGGGCAAGGCCGTGCTGGTTAGAGCTAAAGCCGCTGCGCTTGTGGGGGTGGTGGGAGGAGGGGCGGCCTTGTCAACGTTGGCCACTGCGCTAGCCGTCTTGGTGGGATCGGCAACGCTCGTAGCAGTCAGGTGGAATGTGGTCGAGGTGTTTACCTTCGGAGCCGTGAACATTCCGGAAGAGGTGATGGTGCCGCCGGAGGCTGTCCAGGTCACGGCCGGTGTGCCGGCATTGGAAACTAAGGCGGTGAACTGATGTCTGCCGCCGGATGTAATCGTTACGGCGCTGGGTGAAACTTCAACGGAAACGGGTTTCGGCGCAGGGTGCTGCACCATCATCGCGAACGTCTTCGCGCCTTCTGCAGCCGCATTTTTATCCGTGACCGCGATCCTGAAGGTAAAACTTCCAGCCGCTTTCGGCATACCAAAGACAGCGCCGGTGCTGCTGTTCAGGCTCAATCCTGGTGGGAGCGAGCCACTCCGCGTTTGAAAAGTGTACGGAGCGATGCCGCCGTTTACGCTGATCACCGCGTTATATGAGTTGCCAACAGTTGCAGTCGGAAAGGTCGCCGACATGGCGATCGGTTCTGTGGCGATGGAAGGCGCGCCAGACGCGTTGAGCGTTGAGCAGGCCGTCGTGGCCAGAACGAGTGAGAGAATAATGATTACCGTGAGAAAAACTGTCGAAGAATATCGATTTTGAAGGAAGTTGGAGCGAACGCTGGATCGGGGGCTAACCAGGTTAAACATCACACCGTCCTCGAAACGGATTTTGGGGGACTTCAACGTTGCGAGTCCTGTGGAGGACTTTAAACTGCTGACAGCGTGACTACATAGATAACTGGAGGGCATTGGACCGTCGAGACACAGAAGTACATCTTTCGATTACCGTGTTGAGAGCGGCGAGTGTGTTGAGTAATCGAAGTAATCGAATCGAGCGGCAGTGAAACTTACTCCATGCGCTCTGACTTATCGTTGGGTGCTTTTTTTCGAAGGATTTGCGAGCGGAGGAGATCGTAGGCGCGGTTGCCGAGGAGATGCTTTACGGCACTTCTTCCGGAATCGCGGAGTCGAAGTTTCCAAAGGCCATGACCTTTGGTTTTCTCTTCGAAAGTAGTGAGGGTGGTTCCGCGCATGATGGCAACGCGGCCAAGAGCAAATGGGTTGGAGCGCGGAGAATTCGCGGCAACGCGACTAGTGGTCACTGACCGATAACCGCTTTGCCGGGCAGTTTCGGCGACGCGGGGATTCCATCGGCCGCCGGGGCAGGAAAAATGCCGGACGGGGCGGCCGGTGATCTGCTCCAGCTCCTGTTTAGAGCTGGCGAGTTCGTGATGGATCTGCTCTTGGGAGAGATCGGAGAGATAGGCATGAGTCATCGAGTGCGAGCCAACTTCCAGGCCGAGTTCGCTGAGTTGGCGGAGTTGGGTACGCGAGAGGTAGCCGCGGGTATCCAGGAAACCCACTGTCACATAGAAGGTTGCGTTGAAGCCAAACTCACGGATCACGGGAGCGGCGCAGATCAGATCGGTTTCGCAACCGTCGTCGAATGTGATGACAACGGCTCTGCGGTCCGGATTGTCGAGCGCCGTCGTGACGTTCATCCCGCCGAGGCCAGAGTCTTTGAGAAACTGCATCTGCGCGCGAAAATCCGAGGCAGTCACGATGTAGCGAATGTAGCCCGGGTCATCCTGACAGAGGGGGCGGCCGGGCAGTTCGAGTTCGTGGTACATCAGATAAACCTGCCGGGGGACGCCGCTCATAAGTTCACCGGACCGTCGCCGTCCCCCCGCATGAAATAGATGTTTGGGCGGTTCGTGTCTAAGGGCGCAAGTTTTTCGGCAAGCGCCTTCGAAGCGGCAAAGATGAAATTCGACGGACCTTCGAAGTATCCGTTGGATAGAAATGCCTTGCCCCACGCGGTGTTGGAGTGATTGGCGATCACCAGGTCAACGTTGCGTTCTTCGAGAATTTGCGTGGCGGCCTGGATGACTTGGGCGGCATGCTCAGGAGCAGCGAAACAGTCAGCAATGGTACCCACACGCAAGTTGCCGAAGTACTTGTTGGCGCGCATCTGTGTGTCGAGTAGTACCGCCCAACCGACAGTTTCGCCTTCGCGTGTAATTCTCAGGCAAATGAAATCCTTACCGGGCGGATAGAGGACGTTCAAGGCAGCGCTGCTGCGGTCGGCAATCAGAGGATAGCGAGACGCGTTGTACTGCCAAAGTTCGTCCGCCCATGGGCCGAAAGTGCGGACGACCTCGGTTCGGATGCTCCGATCGCCTCTTGAGGTGCGGAGCGATTGGGCGGTTTTAATCGCGAGATATCCTGCGCCAGAGTAAGCAGCAAGATTCGCCAGCGTGCGGCGTCCAGAGGATTGACGGAGTGGCGCAATCTGGCGCAGAAATTGCGCGGGGTGATTGATGCGAAAATAAAAGGGAACTGCGCTGAGCGACCACCCCATCGCCTTCAGCATAGTGGGTAGTGGACGGTTGAATGCGCCCATCCCGAGCGCAAAGAGCACGGGCTGCATCTTCACGGCGCTGCGCAGCATGAGTACTCCCACGCCGGCATAGACCTTGTTTACGATTCCTTCGGAGACCGGGAGATGGTAATAGACGACCGGCTCGGTCGCGCCAGAAAGCGAAAAATCCTGGTGCTTGAGGATGAAGGCGCCTCGAACGGTGTCGCCTTCGAGCGCGACGTAAAACTGCTGATAGAGGCGGAGGCCGTCGAGCGGGGGAAGCCAATACGGGATGTGCGATTCGGGGAAATGAAATTCAGGGGCGACGCCACCAGCTCCTAGGCGCTGATTGAAGGCCTTCACCGCCACGATCCGATCTTCGGTGTAGGGCTGGATGGCGATGGCCATGGCTGGCGTGGCTAGGCGACCTTGCTGCCGAGAATGTCGAGGATGTGCTGGATGTCTTTCATCTGGTCGATTTCTTCGGGCTCGAATTGAAGATTGAACTCCTGCTCTAATGCGAGAACAAGGTTGAGGTGGTGGACCGAGTCCCATGTCTCGATGCTCTCGGGAGAAGAATCAGCGGAGATTTTTGCTGGTGTAACTTCGAGGACATCGGCGGCGATGTTGCGGACCCGGTCGAAAAGCGGTGCGGACATGCGTTATTTGTCTCCGTTCAGAACGTGCAGGCGGATCCACTCGGGAGCCGGGAGTGAGTCGGGAGTGAGGTTCAATGTCCAGAGCGTACCATCCCCGTTCCGGTGTGCGAGAGTGAAGCCGTGTTCCGAGTAAAAATTGCGGGCGGGAGCGTTTTTCTTGGTCGGCAGAAACCAGCCCTGCAGTTGGTGGGCGCCCTTGCTGCGTGCCTGGCCCACAAGAAACGACAAGAACGCAGTTTCGACTGTCCGGCCGATGACGCGGCAGCTGAGGAGAAACGTGTCGATTTCAGCGGTGTCGCCCTGCTGCTGCGTGATGGCGACGCCGACGAGGCCGTTGTCGCCGAAGCGGTCACGCACGCGGATGGAGTAACAATCCCAGCCGGGCTTGGCCACAAGCTCTGAGATCTGCTGTTCGGTGTAGCGTCGGGTCGTGAGATTGAACTGATTTGTCTTGTTTGTGAGCTGGGCGATGCGGGCGAGGGTCGCCTTCGTGAGTGGGAAAATCTCGGCTTCCTGCTGGAGTGAACGGTAGAAGTCCTCGCGGGAGGTGATGTTTTGTTCCAGTTGCTCCCGTTCACGCTGTGCCTGGTACATGGCTCCGCGCCGTTGGTCTTCGGCGGACAGAGTCAATCGTTCGAAGACCGGACAATCGCGAATGATTCGCGCGAATTCCATCGCGTCTGATGGCAGATCCAGGACGAAAACTTCGGGAAGCGCGCTGCGGACCTGCTGCCGCTCGATGGGATTGTCGTCGAGGAAAGCGAGCGCATCGACGCCGATGTTCAGTTCTTGTGCGATCTCGCGGAGGTTCTGGGATTTATCGCCCCAATTGATACGCACGGCCGCGAACTGCTCCGGCTTCAGGATCATGCCCGGATGTTTGTGGATGGCTTCGAGCGCGTCTTCCTGATTGTTCTTGCTGCAGATGGCCAGCAGGATGCCTCGCCGGGAGAGATCGATCAGCGCGCGCTGGACAGCCTGAAATGCGGCGCCGGGGTATTCGGTGCTGAGCTTGATACCGGTCAGGCCATCTTCACCGATGACTCCGCCCCAGAGAGTGTTGTCCAAATCGACGACCAGCGCTTTTGAGATTTTGCCGGTCAGGGGGTGGAGGAAACGCATCCACTCCCGAACCATGTGATTCAGATGGATCGTCGCAATTGGCAGGCGGACGGTGAGCCACTTCCGCTCATCGTGCCAGGTTGCACGTCCATGACGGGCAACGATCGCGTCGTAGTCGAGAATATGGACGCCAGTGTTCTCGGATGCGGCCTGCTGGAGGTTGCGATTGATCTCTGCAATTGCGACGCTCTGGCCATTCGCGCTTTGCCCGTCGAGCAATCCGCCCGATGGAGTGTCAGGCGCTTCGAGGTTGTGAACGATGAGATGTGCCTGGCTTTTGTTCCGAAAAACACGAATCCAATTGCGAAATTCACCGGAAACGCGGGTGACAGCGCTCTGGACCTGGTCGGCGGTTAATCCGGTGAAATCATTCCAAAGTTCGGGAGCGACGTCACGGGTCTGGACAGCAAGAATCACGGCATCCCCTGCAAATCCGTAGAGGGGGCTGCCCGCGTCCATGATGGCCTGAACGTGTGCGTTGAAATCGGAGACATGTACCACAAGGTCGAGTCCCGCGCAGAAAGCCGCGGCCCGGAGCAGAGGCACCATCGGCTCGACCGTGAACGAACGAAGGATCGCAAGGCGGTAAGGCTGCAGCTTGAGAGCTGGCCGCAGCTGTTCGAAGCGCGGCACCACAAAGCCGGCAGCCGACGGGTTCGCCTCGTGCGCCCACAAGTCGGCGAGGGCGCGGGCGGCAGCCGGTGCGTCGTGTGCCGCGATCAGGCGATCGATTTCCTGGCGTGCTTCGGTGCTATTCACAGGTTCGAGATTGCTGGTGAGAGTTTCTAGCGCTCAAGATATTCCACCAGTAACTTCTGCCGCGTATAAACCCAGGCGATCCGGCGTCCCCCAAAGGCCACTGCAGGCAGAGGATCTTTGACCACCAGGCACCCCGCGGCGCGGCTCTGAGGAAGCTGCACATCCAACGAATCCACTTCGTAGCAGATGTGATGTAGTCCACCGCCCTTGGCGACAACCTTATGCAGTGGAGAATTGTCGCTGGCGGGTTCGACGAGTTCGACAGCCGGCGTTTCAGGACCGCCGCAGCGCATAAACGTAACGCGCGCCTCTTGCAGCGGATCATGAATGATGACGCCATCCCATTCCGTACCGAGCGACCGGGCGAAGTCCTGGCCGACCTCGGTTATCGATCTGACGACGTAGCCAACGTGGTGAAAACTCGCCGGGCGCACTACCGCTCGATTATCAAAAGCGGTTTGGGACGAGGGTTTCAGCATGTCTCAGGCTCTGACTCCGGCGGTTTGTTCACGGGCTGCATTGATTCCTGATGCGGCGTCGATTGTTCTCTGAAGGACTGCCACGAAGTATTGGGCGATCACCGACCAGTCATATTTCCGGGCCGTGGCTGCTGCTGCGGCCTCATAGCGCTGACGCACGTTTTCGTCTTGTAGGAGAGTGACGATGGCATCGGCGAAGCTCGCCGGCGTGTCTTCAAGCAGGATGTCGCGGCCGTGTTCGACGTCGAGGCCTTCGGCCCCGATGGTTGTTGAAACCGTGGCTTTGCCCATTGCCATGCCTTCGTAGATCTTGATGCGGGTTCCCCCGCCAATCCGAAGGGGTACGACGAATACAACGGCTTCGCGTAAGTGGTCGACGATGGATGGCACCGTCCCTGTGACCTCAACGGATTCGGACGCCAGTTTCTTAACGCGCGGATGGGGATCGCGGCCGACGATCCGGAAGTGCGCTTGCGGAATTTTCGCGAGAACCAGCGGCCAGACTTCCTTGCAGAAGAACTCCACCCCGTCGATGTTGGGCTCCCAATCCATGGAGCCCGTAAAGATCACAATCGGCCCCTCCGGACGAGCGGCTGGATCGTAGCGATATTTGCTGAGATCGACACCGGTAGGAACGACGCTGATGTGGGAAGGGTCGACCATGCTGCTCATGGCCTGACGGTCGGCCTCCGAGACGGCGATCACGTGGTGAAAGCGGCGCGTCTGCTGCGGTTCAAACCGACGCATCTTCGCATATTCGATTTTCGATACGAGACGATCGAACGTCTTCACTTCCATTTCAGCCTTGCGCTTCCAAAGAACCGTTTCGACATTGTGCTGGAAGAGCGCGGTCGGTGTGGCCAGGTTTTCAGGGAAATTCAAGGTGCTTGAAAGAAAATCGCACACCGCGACGTCGAAACGGCGTGCGCGAATCCACTCGCTCAAAACCTGCTGTACCTGCGGCGCGGTGAACTTGCTCACCGCATAAGGCGCGCGCCACATGAGCCGACGCAAGTAGTCGAGATAGCGTTCGGCGGCGGTGGTGTCGGGCGCGGCCGTATAAATCGAAAACGTGCCCGGCAGATGCGTGAGGATCTCGCGCTCGTAGCTTTCGTCGCGTTGCCCGCCGTAGTAAGAGAGATAGGTCAGTTCATGGGCCGCGGCCAGCTTGCGCAGGATGTTATACGTGCGCAGTTTCCCGCCGGTGTCGAGCGGAAGCAGCTTGCCAGGCTTGACCCAGAGAATCTTCATCGTTGTCTACCAGCAGATCCCGTGATACGAGCCGTTGTTGGAAACGCGACGAGATTTCTCCAGATTCACGAGGTCAATCACGATCTGCCCCATGCGAATGTGGTTGGCCAGCGTGTTGCGGTCGATGCCGCGTGTGCCGATGATGACCACTTCCGCATCCGCAAGTGCCGTTGCTAGGTCCTTACAGAGTAGCGATCCGATGTGCGGGATAACCTCCTCGATGTACTGGCGGTTCGAACCAATGAGATGACCGAGTGAGACGTTGTCGTCCCAGATCTTCAGGTCGCGGCCTTCGCCAAGCAGACGCTTGGCGAGCTGCACTTGCGGGCTCTCGCGGAGATCGTCGGTGGCGGCCTTAAAGCTCAACCCGAGCAGTGCAATTTTCTTTTTACCGGTAGAGAGCACCATGTCGACGGCGCGTTCTAAATGCTCGTCGTTGCTCGGCATGATGGCCTGAAAAAGCGGCAGATTCAGGTCGAGTTCCTTCGCACGGTAGTTGAGTGCGCGCACGTCTTTGGGCAGGCACGACCCGCCGAACGCGAAGCCCGGCTTCAGATAAGTCGGCGAGATGTTGAGCTTGGTGTCGGCAGTGAAGATCTCAACCACCGATTCGGCGTCCACGCCAAGTTCGCGAGCCAGTGTGCCGACTTCGTTTGCGAACGAAACCTTCACGGCGTGCCAGGCGTTGCAGACGTACTTCGTCATCTCGGCAGACCGAAAGGACGTTTCAAAGATCTTGCCGGGTGCCCATTCGTATATTTCGCGAAGCATGCCGCTATGCGTAGAATCGGCCGCGCCGATGATCGTCATCGCAGGTTCGAGGAAGTCGGCGACTGCTGTTCCCTCACGCATGAACTCAGGGTTGACGCACACACCGAAGTCTTTGCCCATCTTTTTGCCGCTGGCTTGCTCGAGTGCCGGCACAACGATCGTCTCGGCGGTGCCGGGCAGAACCGTACTGCGCAAGACCACCAGATGAAACGCACTTTTCTTTTTGAGGACTCGGCCGATATCGTGACAGACCGGTTCGATGTGGCCCAGGTCCAGTTTGCCATTTCGCAGGCTGGGTGTTCCGACGCAAAGAAACGAGATGTCGGAGTTCAGCACCGCTGCTTCGGAACTCGAGGTGGCATTCAGGCGCTTCGCGGCGTGTGCTTCGGAAATCATACCCTCAACGCGTGGTTCAACAATCGGACTGCGTCCCGCAGACATGGCTTCGACCTTGCCTGAACTGAGGTCGACTCCGATGACATTGTGTTCCATGTGGGCAAAGCAGGCCGCCGTGACGGTGCCTACGTAGCCAAGTCCGAAGACGCTAATCGCGCGATTCATTCCGTCTCGCTATTCCTTTCGGCGGAGCAGTTTCGACCAGCTTTCGATGGATTTTTGGTCGCTGGCGGATGGGGCAAGTTGAATGCCGAAGGCTGAAAAATGCCGTTTTCACAATCGTGTAACTCTTTGTCTCCCAGATACGTACATCGACGCTGGAGCCATAGCCGCAGGTCCGGCCAGATTGGCTACACTTATGAAAACTTTTGCCCTCTTTTCCCCCAGTTCCCGTCCAAGCTGTGGAAACTATAGATACCATTTAACACTTGGCGGAGCCGCTTTGGAAGGGATCGTGCTTACTCTTTGGTAACTAAGTCATTGCCTTATCAACAGGATGAGCCCGGTAAAATGGAAGCATGGGTTCGACGTTCGCGGGAGAGGAGGCTGGGGGAGGAATGTCGAATGCGCCGGCTAGGATCGCGGGCAGGCGCAAAGTCTTCTATCTCCTCGATTCGCTGAACATCGGAGGCACAGAAACGCAGGCGGTTGAACTTGCGCTGCGGATGCCCGTTTCCGAGTACGAAATCACGCTGGGGTGTCTGACTGCAAAAGGGCCGCTTCTGGAAAAGCTGCAAGGCTCAGCAGTACGCGTAGACGAATTCCATCCAAAGGGCGGGCTGGATTCGCCTACGGGATTCTATGAAATGTTGCGCCTGGCGGCCTATTTGCGTCGGGAACGATTCGATGTGATGCACGCCCATGATTTGTGGTCGAACCTGATGGGCGTTCCGGCAGCGCGATTGGCGCGACTGCCTGCGATCATTTCGAGCCAGCGGGATCTTTCGCATTTCGATTGGTATCGCGGCACCAAAGGCAAGATGCTACGTTGGATTCAGAGAATGTCGAACGTGCTGCTGGCGAACGCAACTCCCATCCGTGATGCTTTGATTGCGGAGGACGGGTTCCCGCCGACAAAGCTGGTGGTGATCCACAATGGAGTGGATACCGGCAGGTTTCAGGCGGGAAAGCGAGATCGCGCGCGTTTCGTTCCGGGCTCCGGTGCGGGCAAGTTGGTGGTGCTCGTGGGGAACATGCACTCCGATGTAAAGGGACATCCGTGGCTGATTGAAGCCGCGCCGGCCGTGATGAAAGAATTTCCGGATACGCGCTTTGTGCTCGCTGGGGACGGTAAAGCGCGTCCGGAGTTTGAGAGGCAAGTCCGCGAGCGTGGATTAGCCGAGAGCTTCGTGTTTCTTGGTGCCCGGGGCGACATCCCGGATATCTTGGCGAGTTGTGATATCGGGGTGCTTCCATCGAAGGCCGAAGGGTTATCGAACGCTGTGCTCGAATACATGGCAGCCGGATTGCCGACGATTGTGAGCCGCGTGGGCGGGAACCCGGAGTTGGTTGAGGACGGCGTGACCGGGCTCCTAGTTCCCCCGCAGAACAGCCAGGCGCTGGAAGTTGCGTTGTTGCGGGTGCTGCGAGATGAGGAATTCGCGCGGAGGATGGCCGATGCGGGGTGCCGGATGGCGACGCAGGACTACAGCTTCGAACGGCTGGTGCGCGAAGTCGACGCGCTGTACACCGATCTGCTGGTGGAGGCGAAAAGAAACTAGAAAATGAAATCGCAGTCACAATGGGCGCGGCGAATGGCGCGGCTGCGGTCGATGTCGGCCGCAGAAATTGCCGATCGCGTACGTCAGGCGGCGATGGCGGGCGCTGATGCCTGGCGGCTTAGCCGTGGACATGACTTTGCAGCGGCGGTGACATCGGAGAGTCTGGGTGCTTGTGGAGATTTCTTCTTTGGCGCTGCACAGTTTCCGTCACTGCTTGGCTTGCTGAACCAACGATTTCCCTCGATTTCTCGTGAAATCGTCCTGCGCGCTGAGCAGGTTCTGTCGCATCGCTTCGATCTGCTGGGCTACGAGAATCTGGACTTCGGCGCGGACATCGACTGGCATCTGGATGCCGTGCACGGCAAGCGAGCCCCGCTGAAACCTTGGTGCAAGGTGAAGTACCTGGATTTCGAAGAAGTCGGGGATTTAAAGATTACGTGGGAATTGAATCGGCATCAGGATTTGGTCACGCTGGCGAAAGCGTATCGGTTAACAGGGGATGTGAGGTTCGGGAACGAAGTTGTCGTGCTGTGGAAACGTTGGCACGCTGAAAATCCGTATCTACTTGGCGTTAATTGGGCGAGCAGCCTGGAAGTGGCGTTTCGCGCCCTAGCCTGGATGTGGATCTACTTTCTGCTGGCGGACAGTCCGCTGATGACGTCGGAGCTTTCGCGGGAGTTTGCGCGAGCCCTGTTCGTGAGCGGGCGTCACATCGAAACCTATGTTTCCACCTATTTCTCCCCGAATACCCATCTGTTAGGAGAGGCGGTAGCGCTGTTTGCGATTGGCGCCGTGTTCCCCGGTCTCCCAAAGGCGGAGCGCTGGAGGTCTCGCGGGTGGGAGATCGTGCTGAAATCCGCAAGGAACCAGGTGCGTCCGGATGGGTTTTACTTCGAGCAATCGACGTATTACCACGTCTATGCGCTCGATATGTTCCTGCACGCGCGCATTCTGGCGGAGAAGAATGAAATCCCGATCCCGGCAGAGTTTGACCAGGTACTGTCGAAAATGCTCGACGTTCTCTGTCTCCTGTGCCGCGCTGGCCTTCCGCCGATGATCGGTGATGACGATGGCGGGAGGCTTTTCGATGGCCGCCGCAATCGCGCTGAACACCTGTTCGACCCACTATGTACGGGAGCAGTCTTGTTCCAGCGCGGAGATTTCAAGTTCTTCGTCGGCGGAATGCGGGAGGAGACGCTCTGGCTGCTGGGACCCAAAGGCCTTGACGAGTTCGAGACGCTGAAGACGTGCGATCCAAACACCGAATCGGTAGGCTTGCAGGATAGCGGCTTATACCTGATGGCGGACGTGGAGACAGGCCAGCAACTTTTTGTCGATGCCGGGCCGCATGGTCCTGGTCATGGGCACGCCGATGCGCTCAGTATTCAATTAATTCGGAATGGCAGAGTCTTCCTGATGGATCCGGGCACCTACGAGTACGTGGGAGATGGCGACGAGCGCTTGCTTTACCGGGGCACGTCGGCGCACAACACCATGCTCGTGGACGGGCTCGATCAAGCCGAGAGCAAGGGGCCCTTCGGTTGGGACCGCGTGCCATCGGTGAAGGTGGACCAGTGGGTAACGGGAGGCTCGTTCAATCTACTCGATGCGAGTCATGATGGCTACGGGAGGTTGACGGAGCCGGTGACGCATCGCCGCACTGTTTTTCATCGAAAGGGCCAGTTTTGGCTGGTCAGGGATGTGGCAACCGGACTGGGCAGCCATAATCTTGAGCTGCTTTGGCATCTAGGTCCCGGGCTGGCTCCCGAATCGACCAAGGACAATTTATTTTCTGAGGGGCAGGATACGCTCGCATTTATCACAGCAGAAGGGCATGGATGGGCGCAGAGCGCACATCGGGGGAATTGGTCTCCAGTCTACGGGCGGCAGGAAAAAGCGATGGTCTTGTCGTTTGCCCACACGGGTGCGTTGCCGCTGGAATTTATGACGATTCTTCTGCCAGATGCCAGTCTGAGGTCAGGGCTGGGTCGGCTTGAGCGCATGGCGGATCAGGCGGGGGTTCGTGGATACCGCTATGAGCGCGAAAAACAGGAACACCGATTCTTTTTTGCAGATGTCTCGGGCGCCTGGTCTCTGGGTAACTGGACCAGCGACGCACGCTTCCTGTACTGGTCGTGCGACAGAGAGCGAGACGTGAAGCTGTTGGTTATCTGCGAGGGTACGTATGCTGAGGTGAATGGTGTGAAGGTGCTCGCGAGTGAACAGGCTGTCGATTATGCTGAAGTCACGAGTTCCGATGGCCATATCGACGTGAAGTCGTCGAATCCCGAGCGTGTGTCGGTGCCAGGTTCTTTGGACCGGATCGAGATGGAATTGGCGATGTCAGGAGTGAAGCCAGAGCCCGGCGTTTAGTTATGTGTGGAATCTGTGGGATTTTCTATACCGACCGAACGCGTCGCGTGGAGCGAGGACCTCTGGCCGCGATGAATGACCGCATCGTGCATCGCGGGCCGGATGACGATGGTTTCTTTCTTGATGGCAACGTCGGCCTGGCGATGCGGCGGTTGAGCATCATCGATGTTAAAACCGGGCATCAACCGATCGCCAACGAAGACGAAAATCTCTGGATCGTCTACAACGGCGAACTGTACAACCACCAGGAACTCCGAAAAGACCTCGAAAGCCGTGGGCACCGGTACCGCACCAAGAGCGACACAGAAACGATCGTTCACCTTTACGAGGAGTATGGTCAGGACTGCGTCAAATACCTGCGAGGGATGTTTGCGTTCGCGATCTGGGACCGTCGGCGCCGGCACCTGTTCATTGCGCGGGACCGGCTAGGGATTAAGCCCCTTTACTACCATTTCGACGGCCAGACACTACTCTTTGGGTCAGAGATCAAAACGATTCTGGCTTTCCCGGGCGTACGAGCAGAGTTCAACCGCGCGACGCTCGCCGAATATCTGGCTTTCGGATATATCCCAGAGCCAGAGACCATGTACGTGGGAATCAACAAACTCCTGCCGGGACACGTGATGGAGATCAGTGAAGGTGGCTCACCCCAAATCTCCCCGTACTGGGATCTGCAGGTAAAGGCAGATTCGCTGGCGCGACCGCGATCGTATTACGTTGAGCGCTATCGCGACCTTCTGGAAAATTGCGTCTCGAGTCACCTGATGAGCGACGTCCCGCTGGGTGTTTTCCTGAGCGGCGGGCTCGATTCCAGTGCGGTTGCCGCGCTGACGACAAAGATTCGCAAGGAGCCGATTGAAACCTTCGCGGTGGGGTATGGCGAGGAGAAATTCAGCGAGCTTCCGTTTGCCCGACAGGTGGCACAGCACATCGGCTCGAAGCACCATGAAGTTCGGCTGAGCCGGGACGAATTTTTTGAGGCGCTGCCGCGCCTGATCTGGCACGAAGACGAACCCATCGTATGGCCGTCGAGCGTGTCCCTGTATTTTGTCGCGCGGCTGGCGCGTGAACGGGTGACGGTGGTTCTTACCGGCGAAGGTAGCGATGAGACGCTCGCGGGCTACACACGCTACGCTTGGACTCTGCTAAACGCCAGGATGGATCGTGTTTACCGAACGCTCGGTCCGAGGTTTGTGAGGGATATTGTTCGAAAGGGAATTCAGGCTGGACCTCTGTCCGCATCCTTGTATCGCAAACTGGAGCATACGTTCCTGGTGCGGGATGGCGCTTCGTGGCCGTCGTTTTACTTCGACAATTTCTATTCCGCATTTTCCGCCGCAGAACAGGCGGAATTGCTGACTGACGATGCCCGCCAACGTGGAGGCGACGCATACGCTGGTTCCCTGCAACACTGGAACGCGTCGTCCGGCGACTTGCTGCACCGGCTTTTGTACACGGATATCAAAACCTACCTGGTTGAGCTTTTGATGAAGCAGGATCAGATGAGCATGGCGGCGTCGATCGAAAGCCGGGTGCCCTTCCTTGATCACGAATTGGTGGAGTTCACAGCTAGTATTCCCGCGCAGTACGACACAAAGGGACTTGCGGGCAAGTTCATTTTGAAATCTGCGGTCGAGGACGTCCTACCTCGCGATATTGTGTATCGTCAAAAAATGGGGTTCCCGACGCCATGGGCGTTTTGGCTCGCGGGTCCGCAGCTCGACGATCTTGAGCGGCTGCTGCTGGAACCGCGTACGCGCGAGCGCCGATATTTCAAAAGCGATGTCGTCCAACGGTTGTTCGCCGAACACCGCGCTGGGCGTCGGGACCACGGAAACCGGATCTGGCGCCTGCTGAACTTGGAACTTTGGGAGAGAGTTTGTTTGGAAGGCGAACCGCTCGCTGAAACCGTGCCGACGCAGAGCGCGGTTGCCTCGCGGTAGAAATGCCGGGGAGCAAGCCTGAAGCGGTCGTTCATTGCTTTCGATGCTTAGAGAAATCAAGCTGGCCACGCTGCGCCTTTTGAAAAGCGGCGGAATCTTTGACCTGGTAGCGAACAGCCGTTGGCGGCAGCAACGGCTTCTTATCCTTTGCTATCACGGAATCTCACTTGACGACGAACACCTGTGGCGGCCCGGCCTCTACATGGAACCTGCCGTTCTCGAGCAGCGGCTTGAGACTCTCAAGCGCGGAAACTACGCCGTGCTGCCTCTGGGAGAATCCCTGGAGCGACTGCGCGCGGGTACACTTCCACCGCGCAGCGTTGCCATTACCTTCGACGACGGCACCTACGATTTTTACAAACAAGCATTCCCTCGCCTGAAGAGTTACACGTTTCCGGTCACGGTCTATCAAACCACGTACTACACCGACTTCCAGAGGCCCGTGTTCAACCTGATCACGTCGTACATGATGTGGAAGCGGCGCGGAGAGAGCGTGGCGGATGGCAGAGACATTGGCCTGCCCGGACCGATCGATTTGCGGACGGAAGCGTCGCGCCATCAGATTGTGCTCGGTCTTCTCAATATTGCGGATCGCGAGAAAATGTCGGGGCCGCAAAGAGACGAGCTTTCCGCGCGCTTGGCGAAGCTCCTGGGCATCGATTATGAGGCGCTGGTCGCGACGCGAATGTTGCAGTTGATGAATGCGCAGGAGTTGCGCGAAGTCGCGGCGTCGGGCGTCGATGTGCAGTTGCACACGCATCGCCACCGGACCCCGGAAGATGAGACGCTTTTTCGGCGCGAGATTCAGGACAATCGGGCAAGAATCCTGGCGCTCGCTTCCAACTCCGCACGGCACTTCTGCTATCCGAGCGGCGTCTACCGCTCCAAATTTCTTCCGTGGCTCACGCAAGAACAGGTGGTTTCGGCAACTACTTGCGATGCGGGCCTGGCAACCCAAAGCAGCCAGATGCTGTTGATTCCCCGGTTCGTTGATACTCAGAAAAAAACCGCCACCGACTTCGAAAGCTGGTTGTCTGGCGTGGGGGACTTGCTGGCGGTGCGTCGAGTGGCCACTCAGAACTACGTGCCAGTAGAAACCTAGCCCTTTGGGCCGCCTTTGATCGTCACTTCGATGCGATCTGGATATCGGACGCAAGCAACGCGAGAAGATCCTCGCGCAAATTCGGCCCACCGGTGATCAAGCCCGAGAGCAGAGGATTTCTGTTATTCGCGCGCAACGGATTGTTATCGAGAGTCGTCACGAAACCGCCTCCGCTGAGGACGAGGGCAGCACCGGCGGCGACATCCCATTCGTTTTTCGGCGTCAAGGTGAAGGTGATGTCGGCCAGACCTGCCGAAACCCTAGCCAATTTGTAGGCAACCGATCCCATGGCGACGATATGCAAGGGCCCCTTTTCAAATTTTTTCCATTCACCGCGCTTGACCTCGCTGCGACTGGCAAGCGCCGAGGCGCCTTGGAGATCCTTCCGCTGGCTGGTGCGAGCGGGCCGGCCGTTGTAAAGAACGCCCGAATCGACCGCTCCAACAAAAGTTTCGTTCGTCACTGGATTAAGAATTCCCCCTGCGACGGGAGATCCGTTCTTCACGTATCCGATCGAAGCACAGAATTCCGGAATGCCCTTCACGAACTCACGCGTGCCGTCGAGCGGGTCCACGACCCAGACACTTTCTTTGTCGAGGCGGGAGAGATCGTCGACACTCTCCTCCGATAACCAACCCTCGCCATCGTGGAGCAGATTCTGACGCAAGATACCGTCGATCGCGCGGTCGGCTTCCGTAACCGGATCGTGACCGGCCTTGAACTCGGCGTCGATCGCCCCAGGGGTGAACCGGCCGAAAACTTCGGCTGCGGCATGAAGGGCAGCTTCGATTCGCGTCAGGATATCGGCGTACGCAGATGTCATGGAAAAGTGTGAGCTCGATTCAAGCAAAAATCATCCGTGCGCCCGTGACGAACAGGATGAAGCACAGGATGCGACGAAGCCAGAGAACCGGAACTCTCGTGCTCAGATACGAGCCGAGGAGTCCGCCGGGAATCGATCCGATCAGCAGAGAGCCGACCAATCCGGGATCGACGTTGCCCAACTTGAAATGCAGGAAGCCCGTTACGCCCGTCAGGACGACAGCGTGAACGATGTCGGTGCCTACGTTGACCTTGGGCGGGTAGCTGTAGAAGAGCAGCAACATCATCATGATGATGCTGCCGGACCCGACTGACGTCATCCCGACCAGAAAGCCCGAGCAAAGACCGATGATGGTCATGCCGGCAAAAGACTTCATGGTCGGGGGACGATTGACCATGCGCTCTTCAATTCGTGTCTGGAACATCAGCAGCATCGGAATGCATACGAGGAGAATGCCGATGGCCAGCTTGATGACGTCGTTTACTCCGGCTCCGTAGAGGCGGCGAAGGTGAGTCAGGTAAAAGACTCCCGCCGCAGATCCGGGCACGCTGCCGACGGCCAGGGCCAGCACCACCTTGCGTCGGACGGTGCCTTTTCTCAGGTGGACGAGGCTGGCGGGGATTTTTGTGAAGAAGTTGAACAGCGCGTCAGAGCCTACGGCTATGATGGCGGGCACTCTCAGGCCGAAGATCAGGATCGGCAGCAGCAGGACGCCGCCGCCCAGACCGGTCAAGCCGATGAGGGTGCCGACGAAGAAGCCGACGAGAATTTTGGCAGCAACGAGATCCATCGTCTTGTACAGGGCTCGGTCGTCCTGAGAGAACCGCTCTCTCAGGCCGGCGACCCATTCGCGCCGATATACCCCTGGCGTTCGAGGTGCAGGATGATCTCCTGTGCGGATTCTTCCGGGGATAATTCAGCCGTGTTGATGACGACTTCAGCCTCTTGGGGAGCCTCGTACGGATCTGAGATCCCGGTGAACTCTTTCACGATTCCTGCGCGCGCTTTGGCGTAGAGCCCCTTGCGATCGCGCTGCTCGCAGGTTTCGAGGGGCGTGGCGACATGCACAAGAACGAAACCACCCACCGGCTCGATCATCTCTCGTACCTGCTTGCGCACCGCCTCATATGGAGCGATTGGAGCGCAAATCGCGATTCCGCCGTTCTTGGTGATTTCCGAAGCGACATATCCGATGCGGCGGATGTTGATGTCCCGGTGCTCCTTGGAGAATCCGAGCTCCGACGAGAGATGTTTCCGAACCAGATCTCCGTCAAGGATGGTTACCGGGCGCCCACCCATCTCAAGGAACTTGGTGAGGAGCACGTTCGCGATGGTGGATTTTCCGGAGCCCGACAGTCCGGTGAAGAAAATGGTGACGCCTTGTTTGTGGCGCGGCGGATAGCTGCGGCGCAACTCCCCCACGACCTCGGGGTAAGTAAACCAGCTGGGAATATCGCGTCCGCCATTCAAACGTTCGCGTAACTCAGTCCCGGAAATATTGAGAACGCGCGAACCGTTGGGAACCTCGTTGTCCGGAACGTATTTGTCGTGGTTCTCGAGGTACACCATCATGTTGAACGGCACCATCGTCATGCCGATGTCAGCCTCGTGCTTTTTGAAGAGTTGCTGAGCGTCGTAGGGGCCATAGAAGGGCTTGCCGTCAGTGTCCTTGCCGGGGCCGGCGTGATCGCGTCCGACAATGAAATGGGTGCAGCCATGATTTTTGCGGATGAGTCCGTGCCAGATCGCCTCGCGCGGTCCGCCCATACGCATCGCGAGCGGCAAAAGCGACAGCTTTACTGTTCCGTGCGGATACTTCGGGAGCAACAATTCATAGCAACGGACGCGCGTAAAGTAATCCACATCGCCGGGCTTGGTCATGCCGACGGAAGGATGGATAAGCAAATTCGCCTCGACCTGCTTTGCAGCCCGGAAGGTCAATTCCTGATGCGCCCGGTGCATTGGGTTGCGGGTTTGAAAGGCGACAACACGCCGCCAGCCGAGCCGAGCAAACTCCGCGCGCAATTCTGCGGGTGTAAGGCGCAGCGAGCGGAAGTCATAATGCGCGGGCTGTTGGAGACCCTCCAACTTGCCCCCGACATACCACGGATTGGCCTTGTTGATGGCGTAGTCGGATCCTGGATGCGCTTTGCTGGTCGAACCAAACACACTTTTTGCTTCGGCGGACCGGTCGGGCTGCCACACATCCTCAACACTCAGTACGGCAAGCATCACGCCTTCGGGATCCCGTAACGCGACCTTACTGCTGCCGGGTGTCAGTTTCTTCGCAAACTCCTCGGTCACGTCGAGCGTAATCGGCATCGGCCACAGCACTCCGCTCGCGAGCCGCATGTTGTGACAAACGCCTTCGTAATCGGCGCGATTCATGAATCCGCGCAACGGAGAGAAGCCGCCGCACAGGAGCAATTCGACATCGCAAACTTGGCGTCCGGTGAGGTCCCAGGATGGCCATTCTTTCGAGTGGGCCTTGAGTTCGGCGGCACGGGCCGGTTGTGCTATGAGGTTGACTAGGTCCCCGCCGTGCGGGGCAATAAGATGGCTGGTCGAAGTCAAATCCGTGAACCTCCTGGGTCATGCAACGCTCAAAAATGCGTGATGAGATCGTCGGAAATGCGTTTCCAGACGTTCGCTAATGGTTGCGGGTCACCGTCACCCGATTCTGATTCCCCACACTCGGATCCCGGTGTTTTTGGTGGATAGTCGCTTCCTCTAAGAGCAATTGACGGGCCTGAAGGCTCTCCGCGCCCACCCCAAATTGTTGATTTAAATGCGGTTATAAAATTATCCCATAATGACGATCAACTTAGAAGTCTAAACGTGAAAGCAGTTGCACACAAGCGACGCACCATGTTTCCGTCGCGGGCTGAAGTTGCAGTAGAAATCTTCTGACGAAGCCGGCCACTTCGAAAGGTTACGATGGTTTTTCACGGGTGACCGTTGTGCTTGAACGATGTCGTTTAGACTGGTTTAGATTGCGGCGTAGCAGGCTTGGGCGGCGTGGCATTTCCGGCTCCCGTGTGCTTCTCGGGGATCATGATTAAAGGCGTGGTGAAGAAGGCGTTGATTGGTAGTGGGGCCCTGCGATGGCTTGCTCATCGCCGAGGGAAGTCGGCCGCGATTCTGATGTATCACTCGGTATTGGAGGAGCCGTCGCGCGTAACCGATTCGCTGGGCGGCATTGTACTTTCGACCCGAACGTTTCAGAGCCAGATCGAGATGCTGGCGCGCGACTTTCGTCCGATCGATCTTGAGCAGGCTGGACGATTCGTTACCGAGGAAGGTGAGCTGCCAGAACGCGCCGTCGTGATTACATTCGACGACGGTTATACAGACAACTACGAAATTGCGATGCCGATTCTCAATCGGGTCGGAGTGCCGGCGACATTTTACGTCACCGTAGATTGTATCGAGCGGAGAACGCTTCCGTGGCCTAGCCGGCTCCGCTTCGCCTTCCGCACGACGCAGAAAAAGAGCTGGGTCGACAGCACGGGCAAATCGTGGAACCTATCGTCGGCCGAAGACCGCGAGAAGGCGTATCTCAGCGCATGTGATCAGGTCTGCCAGATGGCCGGGGTTACGCTTGAAGCCGAGGTGGCTCGCGCTGAAAGGGAACTGCAAGCGAAGCTTCCCGACAGCACCGCTCAATTCATGATGACCTGGGACCAGGTGAAAGGGCTCGAACAGAAAGGACACATTGTTGGATCCCACACCATGACGCATCCGAATATGGCCTTCCTGAAGCTGGATGATCTGCGCCGCGAGTTGACGGTATCGAAGCAGACCATGGAGAGTCATTTGGGCGCTCCGGTCCGGCACTTTTCCTACCCATGCCCGGCGTTGTTTCCCAACTGGACGCAACAGACCACGGAAGAAAGCAAACGCGCCGGATATCAGACGGCAGTTACAACCAACGACGGGGTGGTGCGGAAGCGAGATAATCCCCTGGAACTGAAGCGAGTACGGCCGACCCGGACGGTTGCCGGACTGCGATGGAATCTGGAAAGGGCTTTTGCCGGATCTGCCTGAAGGCTTCCCACCACTCGGAGCGATTCCGTTTTGGCAAGGATTCTGATTCTTGACGGACATAGTGCGGCCGCCTTGGCTTTTACGCGCTCGGCGGGGCGGGCCGGACACTGGGTGGCAGTCGGCGCAAACGCCGGCCTGTTCGCAGCAGCAAAGCTCTCGCGCTACTGCAATCTTAGGTTCGACTACCCCGTGTCTACCGACAATGCACACGCGTTCGTGGAAGCGGTGGTGAATTTCGTTCACCAAAACAACGTAGATCTGGTGGTTCCGATCACGGATTGGACATTGCAGCCGATTTCGGAGTTGCGGGATGCGTTCGAGGGAGCCTGCAGAGTAGCGTTGCCTCCGCGCGAGGCAGTCGATGCCGCCGCAGACAAATACGCAACCGTCGAGCTTGCACAGAGTCTTGGCATCAATGTCCCGCCTACGTGGCTCATCAAGGATCCGGCTGATCTGCAGGCGGTTCCCGCTCTAGATTTCCCGGTGGTGGTGAAGGACCGCTTCTCTGTTCGCAGGATTGGCGATCGAACGGTTTTTGGCTCGGTCTCGTATGCCTTCGGAAAAGATGAACTCGAGCGCAAGACGAACGCCCGGTTGGAAGCCGCCGGGGAAGTCCTGATTCAGAAATTCGTTGGTGGCGAGGGAGTCGGGTTCGCTTGTTTTGTTTCCCGAGAGGGCGTTACCTTGCCTTTTGCCTGGAAGAGAATTCGAGAGGTCGATCCGAGAGGATCGGCCAGCAGCTGCCGGAAAGCGATTGGTCTCGACGACCAACTCACTTCTTCGAGCGAGCGTCTCGTCCAGAAGATCGGATTTCAGGGAATCGCCATGGTGGAGTACAAGCAGTCTGCTCGTGGCGAGTTTGTGCTGATGGAGATTAACGGGCGTCCATGGGGATCGATCGCACTACCGATAGCCAGCGGGATTGACTATCCGCGCTACCTCATCGATTGGTGCTTGAACGGCAAGGTTCCTGCGAACAACCTTCATTATCGGCGAGGGACGGTGTGCCGCCGCATGGTTTCCGAGCTTGGCCACCTGAGCAATCTTCGGAGAGGCCGGCCCACGAACTGGCCCGGTCCGTATCCGAGTTTTTGGAGCAGTCTGGTGAAGATCGCGGTCCCGTGGTACCCGGGGATGCACTACGACGATCTCTGGCTCTCGGATCCGCGGCCTTGGATCGCTGAAACCAGGAACTGGTTTCGGGTTCGCCTCAAGTGAACTACTTCAGACCCACTGCCTTGTAGACCACGGTTGGCTCGGGCGGGTACGAAGGCGTCGACAATTCGTATCCCAGGCTCTGCATGAGTGGTCCCCATGCCAATTCGATTGCGGCCACCGCAGACGGAGAGAGCACCGATCTCCACCCACCGGATTTCGCGGTTCGCACGAAAGGCCTGTCCGCTCGCGTGGCTCGCGTCAGGACCCACTTCTTACCCTGCTCTTTTTCCAGTTTGCGCATCCGCTCGGGTGAACTGAGTTGGACGGCGCGCTGCAGCTTTTCCAGGCTGCTGTCGATTTGAGGGAACGAACAGTGCTCGAGAAACACGGTTAACCGGAGTAACTCTTGTTCAGGGTCAGCCTTCATATCCTCGTAGCGTAGCAGAATGAATTCCGGATAGTCTTGCCGGAGCAAGGTCCAACTCTGAACGTGCTCGGCCCAGCTTCCCCACCGGCTATCAAACTCGGCCGCAATGAAACGAGGGATGAACTCGTCCATCAGGCAGTCATCCGCAATATTTCCGGCTTTCACATTGTGATGATAAAAGGACACGGCGACATCCCGCGGATCTCTTACGATGTAGATCACCTTTGGATAATGTGCCTGAAAGCATTCGTGACTCTTCAAAATGCGAGGACGAGCCAGAGCTCGCATCCGATGATCGGAGTTGAAGTAAATTTCGGGGATCCGGCTCTCAATGTTCAGGAAAGTGACGGGCTCATCCTGGTAGATCAGGTTTCCGATGAGAAAACGAGCCCAAGTATTTCCGGAACGAGGATAAGAGGTGAGGAAAATGTCGTCAGGGAAAACCGTGAGGTTGCGCCCCGCCATTTGATGGCCCGTTACGACTCGTGCGATCTTGCTGAGGCCTCGACTGATCTTCGCAAGACGATGTAGGTCCATAAGTCAACGAAACCTTAGACACCAGCTTCAGCCGACCCACACTCCACCGAGAATGCCTCTACCGTGCAATACCCGATTCCAAAGCAATCTGCTGACGTTCAGCTGCAACCAAGGCTACTGTCAAATCTTCCACACATTTTTGCAAGATGCCATAACACTGTTGGGTAGCAGGGAGGTTACCAAAGTAAGGGTCCGAAATCTCACGGCAGTACTGACCTCCAGTTGCGTACGCGCTTAGCATCAGAATCTTGTCCCTGGACTCCGGGTACTGCGCGAGCAATTCCGCTTTGTTCTGGAAATCCATAGCAAAAATCGCGTCCGCAGCCGAAACCATTTCGGCCGTTAACAGTCGAGCTCGATGGGCCTGTAGAGATAACCCGAGTTCCGCACTGGCTGCGAGCGCCCACGGGTGCGCGGGGGTTCCGGGAACCGCATGAAGGCCGGCGGATGCAATCTGGATCCTCGGCAAAGCGGCGCTCGCAACGGATCGGCGGAACATCACTTCGGCCATGGGGCTACGCATCAGGTTCCCGAAGCAGACAAAAAGAAAGCTGTGCGCGCCAGGTTTTGCCAGGGTGGCATTCCCGGAGCGTAGCCCAATCCAATCCAAAAGGCGCAATCGCGCGTAAATCGGGCCAGCGGCCGGCCCGAGCCGAAGAACCGTCCCTCGCTCCCTCAGCACGGCTGGCGGCACCAGTTTGCGTAGAGTTTCCTTTACCGCCGGATTGTTCGGAGCATCCGCCATTGCGTTATCCCGCGGTCGAACTAGCGCTCCTCCTGATAGCTTTCGATCAGGGCCACAGCTATCTCGTTCTGCGTGGATGCGGGCAAGCTCTTGTCGACGTGCCAAATCCGGTTGGACCAGAGCGCCCACAGCACACCCGCGCCATAGGGCAGCAGGGCGAGTCCCACTCCTAGCCCCAACTGGAGGTACGTATGAGGGATGAACCAGCGGCGCAAAAGGAGCAGAGCCAGGACGAAAGGAGTGACTAATGCGACGGGCAGCTTGTAAGCCTCCCAAACAAACGTGCGGATTCGAATTCCGAGCAGGCGGCACAGATGTCGAGGCATGAAAAAAAGACTCGTGCAAAGCAGCGGAATGGCCGTTCCAGCCGCATCCCCAACGATTCCAAAAGGTCCGATCAACACGATGCTTAAGATCAGGTTCGCAATGCTCTCCATCAACGTCACCCATGCCATGGCCTGATGACGAGCCATGCCGTAGAGGATTCGCACGGATGCGGCCTGGGCCAGAGAGGTCGTGATCGGGATGACCAACATCAGAAGAACCGGGTAGCTCTCGGAGATGTAACGCGCGCCGACCCAGGCTTCGATGACAGATTTTCCGAGAATGATCAGCACTGCCGAAATCGGGAAAATGATCAGGGCGCAAGCCCGATTGCCAGCGATCAGTATCTTGCGAAGATGCTCTTTGTCTCCGCGCGCGTCAGATTGACCGGACATCGGAACGAAAATCTGCGCCAGACTGCTGACCACTTCTGCCGCGTAATCGAGCAGGCGATCCCCAATCGAAAAATAGGTGATCGCGGTGACTGAGAGGAACGTGCCGATCACGATCTCATCGGTCTTGAACCGCAATTTGTACGCGATCATCAGGACGAAGCTGATAGCGCTGTAGTTGGCGATCTCGCGGAACGCGCTGCGGTCTACGTACTTCCACCCGAATCTGATCGGCAGGATGGCAAGAACGATGATTGCGCGGACAATCGATCCGATGATCGGAAGGATGACAGTAATCAAAGCCACCATGATCAATCCGAAACCGTGCGTCAGCGCCACCACGATAAGCCCGGCGCGCAGCAACGTGGAGACCAGGTTGGTCACGTTGACCCAGTAGAAGCGCTGCAGGCCTTCGAGAATTCCGCCGAAGACGCCGGTGGGGAAGCCCACCGCGACGGAAGCGCCAACGATCAGGAACAGCCAACGAGCAGTGGTGAGGAAGTCGGATGGAATCCGGAAGAGATGATCGACATAGAGCGTGCAAAGCAGTGTGACCGCCATCGCCAGCGTTCCAATGGCGGTATAGGTTGCAAGGCTCGTGTTGATTAGTCTCGCGAGTCCGGCGACGTCATTCGTGGTGGTGTAGGTGGAAACATAGCGGATTATTGACGAACGGATGCCCAGATCAAACAAACCATAGTAGCCAGTAACGGAGAAGATCAGGACCCAGATGCCAAACGCAGTGTCGCCCAAGCGGTGAAGAATAAAAGGCGAGAGAAAAATCCCGACCAGGATATTGACCCCGAGGCTGAACCAGCTCGAGCCGACATTCTTCAAGACCTCGATTCGCCGAGTGTTCACAGCGTCCCCAGTGTCGAAGGCCGTGTCCACAGACGATCCGGCAGGCATACCGCGTGAATCTCAAGCCGTGCGGCTAGTTTCACAAACGCGGCGAGGGATGGGCGAAACACGGGCATAGTGGTTATCGTGCGGCTTGGGGGACGTCAACTGTGACGAGTTCGTATCCCAGCGTTGTCATGAGTTCTCCCCATGCAGACTCGATTTGATGCACGCACGATTCCGGTAGAGAGGTCTTCCAGCCTCCGGATTTCGCGACTCGCACGAAGGGAATGTCTTTACGCCGATTTTTCGTAGCCACCCACTTGTCTTCCTCGAGTTTTTCAAGTTGGCGCATGCGATCTGCGGAACTGCGTTCGATCGCCAATTGAATCCGCTCAGGATCCGGCGGGATATTGAAAAAAGCGGCAATGCGCCCGAGTTCTTTCGCGGTATCGCTCATGATGTCTTCATAACGAAGCAGGAGAAGGCTGTCGCGCTTCCCTCTCGTGTAAATCCAGCTGGCAACGTTTTCTTTCCAGCTGCCCCAGTCCGCGGAAATCAGCCTGCCCGCCACGAAATCGTCCACATAACGGTCCAGCGGATAGTCGTCGGGAATTTGCATGTATTTCCGTTGAAAGTCGTAGTACGAGAGCGCCACGTCTCGAGGATCGCGAACGATGTAGATCAGCCTCGGATAGCGGTGATCAAAGTACTGATGAGTTTTGATAATGCGCGGCCGCGGCGTGGCCTTCAGTGCGCGGTTCGATTGCGAGGAAGTGTCCGGAATCAGCTTCTCGATATTTGTAAAGCTCACGTTCATGTCGGGGTGCAAGAGGTTGGCAATGAGAAAGCGCGTCCAGGTATTGCCGGACCGCGGGTAGGAGACCACGAAGGTGTCGTCGGGATACACCTTGAAATTACGTTCGGCCCTGTCAGTGCCCAGGAAATAGCCAAGCACTGTTTTGATTCCGTAGATCATGGATTCAGTTGCTCCATACCGCGTAGCGTCGACCACTACATAGCGTTTGCAGCGATCTGTCCATCTTCCCGTTGCTCGGGGATAGATGCGGTTTTTTCGAAGTGCGCAAGGTCAAGAGCCCCAGTCTCCGCCATCCTTCTTACGGACTCGGCCCGCTTCTGTTGGGAGATTCTACGCAAATGACGACGATATAACTTCTGGACAAGACTGGGAAAAAACCGAAGTCCAATCACCACTGTTGCAAGCTTCCAGTTCGACGCCGTTCGAGCCGCGTGCTCCGCCGCCCGGCGCGCATCCGCGTAGCGGCCGGACAGGAGCGGCTCTTTCACGTTCTCCAGCTCAATTTCTTGCTCGATTTCCGATAGTTTGCGTCGAACGGTCTCTCGCTGGCTCTCGGTAAGATCCGGTAGTTTTTCTGCCTTGGAGTAGACCTCCGCCCGAGCGCGCTTCATCAGGATCGGATTCGCGGCCAACCCGTTGGCCAGGCGATGGTAGATCTGAATTTTGCGCGTGAAGGTCATGCGGACTCCTTGATGCGCCATCCGCAACCAAAGGTCGAAGTCTTCGCAGCGGCGAAGCCCTTCGTCGAACAGGTCCGCCTCCAGCAGCGACCGCCGCAATGCGACTGTGCTGGATGTACTCACCGTGGAATCCTCGCGAAGCAGCGAGTCGAATGTTACGGGCTCACGCTGTGGTGTGCGATCGAACGCCGTGGAAACCGGCATCTCGTCTTCGACATGAATCCCGTTTGCGTACGTCAGACCAAGGGACGGATCGTTCTGTAAGGCCGAGACTTGGTTTTGGAGGTGTTCTGAAAACCAGAGGTCATCACTGTCGAGGAAGGCAATATATTTACCGTGCGCTTCGCGAATTCCCGTATTCCGCGCAGAACTTGGACCGCGATTCGCCTGCTTGATATAGCGAATTCGTGTGCCAAACGGCTGTAACGCAAGCTCCAGTTGCGGCGTATCGGGCGAGCCGTCGTTTACCACCAGAATCTCAAAGTCCCGGAAAGTCTGCGCCAGAACGGAGTTCAGTGTCGCCGGAATGTACTTCGCCGAATTGTAGGCTGGGATCACGACGCTGACGAGAGGATTTCCCGGGGTGGCGCCTTCGAAGTTTGGGATCGAAACGTCGGAGGAACTCATTTAGGCTTTGACCGCTGAAAATCCGGCAAAAACCGACAGTCGGTCATTGCTCGGTCTCTCTGATACTACGTCAGCCTGGCACTGCTGGCAGTTGTTTTGGCACACAATCGAGTGCAACCTAGATACCTTCGCGGCCAGTCCGCCACAGGTCGATCTTGCTGAAAAGAAAGACATCCCCTGGCCTTGGTGAAGCGGTCTCGGTGGCTTCGGCGGGCGAATGTGCAAGAACTTGCGGGACGCTAAAAGGACTCAAGCCCAAAAGGATGCGTTGCGCAGGATTGACGCCTCGACCAATGCCACGACCGGAGAAATGGACAAATATTGAATTCCCAATTTTTTCGGAAAAAATACATGCACCGGAAAGATTTCGCGATCAGGAGATCGCAGTAGCGACAAACTATCTTATTCATGCAGAAGCGTGAATCGTAGGATTGCCAACGGAACACGAATTGCACCATGTGGGTTACATCTTGGCGCTAGCGGGTTGGATCGACCCGCCGTGCCGCATGTAATTGATTCCTCCCGGAGGGAGTGGATCGGCAGTTTTGTCCTAATGTATTCCCCTTAGCTCAAGTCTCAGGTCCTTAGCGGACCGCATCTAGTTCGTATTCTGATTTTCGCCCTCTCTTCACTGTCCGGACGTTCTCCAGTAGTAAACGTATCCAGTTTGGTACTGTCTTCAGACCGCTGGGCCGACCACATCAGGTCGATTTTCGCGTGCTTTTACAGGCGCTTCCGGCAACGTGTCTCGCCTCCCACGCGAAACGCGCGCGTGAGGCGGGGTTCGAACCGTCAGGCGGTCGTGGTAGCGGCCGAGTTGTGGAAAACCGGAGCAAAAAATCACAGTAAGAAAATGCACAGAATTGGCAAGGTGAGTGCTATGAGAAACAGTAACAAAGCTCGTTTTCAATCAATTGCAATCACGGCTTTGATCCGCCAGGCCTTTTTTTGGTGTGCCCTTCGGATCAGGTGCGATCGCTTCACAGGCACATTTTGAGGGGGGTAGGAATGAGCGAAAAACCCGTACGTTTGGGGCAGCGTGAACAACAAATCGTCGAATTGCTTCTGCAAGGTTGCGATAACGATGAGATCGCTCGACAACTCAACATGGCACGCCGGACAGTGAAGGCGCACTTCAATCGGCTGTTTTTGCGATTTGGGATCACGAGCGGCATCAAGCGGGTCAAACTCGCAACACTCTTGTACCGGAGGCAGTTATGTTTGGAGAAGGACGTTACGGAAAGCGCGTACCCAGCGAACGAGAGAGCAGAGTTATCGAACTTGTTGCCCAAGGACTCAAGAATAAAGAAGTTGCCGACGAAATCGGAACAACTGAGCACGTCGTCAAGAATTATCTCCGAGTCATCTACGACAAACTCGGACTCTGGAATCGAGTCGAGCTTGCCCTCTGGTACGAAGCACGGAGATTCGAACAAGCAGCCCGAGCTTGAACCTCTTGAGGCCTGGGAGCACAGCATCCTAGGCCTCCATCAGACCACCTCGTCCGGAACCCACCACTAAATTGACTTGCCGGGGAGTTGACGCTACGGCCGAGACTCCTACGGACATCCCGTTTGTTGAAGCTCGCGGAGCTTGTTTGCGGCTGCTGCAATATTTTTCCTGGCTGCCGCCCGGAGCAAAAGTTGCGCTTGAGCACAGCTCTTGGGCACGCCGTCGCCGGCCAGGTAGAGATCGGAAAGAAGGAGGATCGCCGTCGGGTTCTCCTTGCTGACCGCCTTCCACAAGTAGCGCGCCGCTTCCGAACTGTTACGCGACCCGTATTTTCCAGTAAGGTAGCCTTCGGCTTGCGCTAACTCCTCCGCACCAGCAGACGCAGGAGTTTCGTCCTCGGACTGCACCGTGCTCGCATTACGCACAGGAGCGGGTCCAGTATTTGGCACCGCGGGCGGTGGGCCTGCAGGAGGTGGGTTATTGGCGCGCGGATTCTGCTCGTTTTGCGCAGTCTCGCGGGGAGGCGTCTGGGTTGACGGCTTTGAAGCCGCTTCGTTCGCTGGTGCGGCCTCATTCGCTGCGGCCGGCTCGGTGGCGGGTTGCGTCGCGGCTGGCTCCGATGCACGACTTTCAGGTGGTTGGTTCACCGCTGCAGGATGGGCAGTGCCGGCGGAGTTGGCAGCGGCTGGATGGCTCTTCTGTGGTGTCCACTGCGCGTAAAACAACACGCCGAGAAGCATCAGGCCCAAAGCTGTTACCAGGTACTTCGTGGCCGACGAGCGTTGCGAACCCTCATCCAGATCGGAATCGTAATTCTTCTCCTGGAGCCACTGGACCTCCGGTCCAGAATGGGGATCCGTCTCCTTGCTTGTTGGTGCCGTCGCAAACAGCGACAGTGATCCAAAGGACGGAACTGGGTCCGGGGTTGATGCCGGCAACGGAGAGATTTCTTGCGTCTGGCGAAAAGGATCCGAACTACTTTGCGCCGAACTGTCGATCGGAGGATCGGAGAAGACCAGCCGTGATCCGCACATACCGCAGAATCTCTGTTGCGGCGCATTCTGGTGGCCGCACTCGGCACACGTCAGTACAGGATTGAGTTGGTCCCCCTCTAGTGAATGCAACCACGGCGGGCTCCCACCAGGATCTGACTGTGCCGTTCCGTTCGAACCCGCCTCCGCCTCCAATTCGTGGAGGAGTTCCAAAACAGCCTCCTCCCGCTTCTCCGGAGGGCTCGTGAAATACGCCTGTGCCCAGCGCCCGAGATTGTTTCCTAAAGTCGGGTTCAGGAGCGGATTCAGTTCTGGATTAGGCAATTTGGGCGCCTGTTGGAGGGGTTTTGGTTGTGATTGAGGCACGCTAGTGCTTCTCCCAAGACATCGCTGGGAACAATTCCACTACCGAGCGCCCCAGTTGTCAAATTTAGGCTAAGTGGAATTCTGTAGGCGTCCACAAGCGAATGAATTCAGGGCAGCTATCAATCGCAGACCTTGCGGGAGGCGGGCTCAAATTGATCGAGCTGCGCGTCATGCTGGCTGGCGATCTTACCTTGAGGGGTCTTGCCATAAAGGTCCGAGCCGGGACAGTAATACAAGGCCGTGTGCACATCGATCCACACGGGAACGTTGGGATTCCCCGAATAAGAAGGGGCTGGGGGTGGATCCGCCAATCCCAATCCAATCAGGACTTGATCAAAAAACGAAACCTTGGGTGCCGGAGGAGCTTGCCTCTTCTTGGGCTTTACGGGCGTCGCTGCTGCCTGGGTTCCTTGTGGCGAACCTGAGTCGGCCGACGTTGTAGGACTGTTCGACGAGACCGCCCAAAGGATTGTGATCAAGAACAAGAACGCAGCAGCGCCCAAGGCCAAGTCGCCGGGATGCTTCTTGATGAATCCCCTGTGCTTTTGCCAGAAGGCTCCGAGCTGCGTTGTGGGAGGAGAAACCGCGATCGAATGCAACATGTTCGGATCTTCCGGCGCTTTCGCAACAGTGAGCGCCTCATCAACCAGAGGCTCAGCGCCGGCTCTCGTCTCAGCACGTGCTTGTTCCGATTTTGATAGAAAGGTGTCTTGATTTGCCGGTTCAGATACCGCGGCCGCCAGATCCGGAATGGCAGTCACGGGAGCTTGGTGAACCTCGGACCCCGCTAGCGATGTTGCTTGGGACGACACTGCCGGCTTTGCCACCTCAGATTCTGGCAAGGGCAGAATGACAGATTCGTATTTCGGTTCCGGCTTGATTACCGAGTCGGCGCTCGTTGAGGGCTTTATAACCGATTCGTTCTTCGGCAACGGCTTAATGACGGATTCGTACGGCTGCGATTCCGCGGAAGCAATTTGCCCACTCACTTTCTTCAGGTTCCAGAGCGTCGCCCATTTGCTCTGCAGGTCGTTGTGAGCGACGCTCGATCGCGACGTTCCGCATGCACCGCAGAAAACCTCTCCCGGCGCAAGTTCGTTCCCACAATGTTTGCAAGTGTGATCTTCCGGCCCTTCTGGCGTGGCATCGTAGCCGCGAGTGGCTGAGGAATCTTCTGGGGCTTGAGGCCGCTCCTCGGTGGTTGCAAGGCGAGCCAATTGTGGCTTAATCCTCTCGAGAACCTCGAGCATCGAGGCACGTTCGGCAGCAACACCCTTTCGCCATTCTTTTTGTGCGTCGTGCGTAAGCGCTTCTGTCACCAAACCTGCCATGAGCTGGCAGGTGCGAACATCGTGTTCCTGAAATGCGCTGGGCTTTGCGAAGACGAGTTCCAACGCCCCGGCAGTTTTGCCATCATGAAAAATTGGAACGGCAATCAGCGACTGCACTCCCATCCGCCGGGCGACTTCCGGATTCACCCGGAAGTCGTTACTCGCGTCCGCGCAGCGCAGCAGCGCATCGTGCAGGAGCGTGGACGCGGATAGCGACGCCTCGGCGCGGAACACATTGCCCGTTTGCGAGGCGAGGGAGCCGCTACAGGCGCGATAACTCACATTCCCCTGATCAATGAGGCTGATCGCGGCGCCTTGTGCTCCGGTAATCTTTCGAATGCGATCGACGATTAGGGTCATGGCGCCCGCGAGGTCAAGATTGTTGGCGTGAATCTGGTGCTGCGCATCCACGATCTGCGCAAGGGCAGCCGTGGTGTCGGAATCGACTGTAGGGGTCTCTTTCATGTCGGCAGCCGAGGTTCCGGTACGCACGCGCTCGTTATGTTCTTGCAGCGTATAGGCCGCCGCGAGCAACTTCTGAAACGTTGCCTCGTCGAGAACAGGTCCGCTGCTATCGCTGGTCGGTGGGCTCATCAAGTCCGCAGGGTCTCACTCCGCAAAAGTGGAGGAGTCATTTGGCCTATTGTAGTGCAATTTCTGCGCCAAATAGAGTGCATTACGTTCAGCCTAAGGCACCGCGAGCCCAGTTTTTCTGGCTGTTTACGTCCGCGCCTGTGCGCAAGCCCGCAAAGTACAGTTTTTTGCGGGGAAGTCAGCCCCAGGAAGCAAGGCGGCGATACAAGTATCAGGCATGCGCCACAGGCGCCGGAACCTCCGACCTGATGGGTTCCCGACTGAGGTAAGAATGCACCGCCGGGGTGATGATCAAAGAAAGCACCATCGAGATCAGAATTCCACCGATCACAGCAATGGCCAGAGGCTGCAACATCTGCGAACCGGCTCCGATGGCGAACGCCAGGGGCAGCATCCCCGCGATGGTCGCGAGGGCGGTCATCACGATCGGGCGCAGCCGGCGCCGGCTTGCCTGGAGCATGGCGTCTTCGGCCGACATACCCAGCCGCCGAAACTTCTGATCAGCATCAAGCAACAGGATGCCGTTTTTCGCCACGATCCCCACCACCATAATCATGCCCATGAAGGAAGAGATATTGAACGTGGTCCGCGTGATCATCAGGGCGATGAAGACGCCCGAGGTCGACAACAGCGCGGATGCCAAGATGGAGAGTGGTGCCGCAAAGGAGCCGAATTCGAAGAGCAGCACGATGAAGACGAGCACGATAGCCAGGCCCAGCGCAAACGTAAAGTCATGAAAATTCTGCTGCTGCTCTTTGTAAGTACCTCCGTACTCGAGACGAATACCAGCCGGGAGATGCAGAGCTGCGACAGCCCTTTGCACTCGATCGATGGCAGTGCCGAGATGGACCCCTTCAGTGCGGCCAGTGATGGAAACGTTGCGCTGCAGATTCTCACGGCGAATTTCGGTCTGGGGTGGCAGTTCGGTGACTTTCGCCAACGCACCGAGAGTTGCGGTATGGCCGGACGCGCTCGTAAGAAGTGTGTTCGAAATCGCTTCCAGCGACATTCGTCTTTCTGCGGGAAAGCGCACGCGAACCGTGTACGCGCGATCGTTCGCCACAACCGGCGTTGCGGCTGGTTCGCCTTCGACGATCGCGGCAGCATCGGTCGCAACTTCCTCGGGCGTGAAGCCGGCGCGAGCTGCAACCGCGGGGTCGACCTGGAAATTCACGGCGGGGCTGCTGACAGTGTTTTCGAGACCGTCGAGGACGTCAACGACCCCTTCGGCACCTTTTCCGGTTTTTTCGTTGAAGCGGATCGCGTCGGCGACCTTGGGCGCCCACGTTTCGAGCAGCGCAGGATTCTGTGAGAACAACTTCACGGTGACGGGTTCCGGCTCGCCAGTGAGATCGCCGATCATGTCCTGCAGAACCTGTACGAACTCGACCCGGACTGCGGGTTGCCGCGCGACGACCTGGGAGCGGATATCCTCAATCACCTCTTCAATGGAGCGTTTGCGATCTTGCTTGAGTTTTACGAGAATGTCGCCGCGGTTGGCTTCGGTAACGGCGGCTAGCCCGAGCTCTGCGCCGGTGCGGCGCGAAGTGCTTTCCACTTCGGGAGTCGCGTTGATGATGCGCTCCATGTCGAGGACCATGCGGTTGGTCTCGGAAAGTGAAGCACCAGCCGGGGTCCAGTAGTCGAGCGTGAAACCGCCTTCGTCCATTTCTGGCATCAGGTCGGTATCGGCGAAGTAGAAGCAGATACAGGATACGACGATGAGACCAACGGCTCCGCCAGCCAGCCACAATTTGTTTTCCATCCCTCGGCGCAGCCATCGTTGATGGAAATCAATGATGCGGCGAAATCGCGGTCCAATCGACGCTTCTTCGGCTTCCATCAGACGCGCGAATGATTCTTCGCGTTCCTCAATTTCATCGCGTTCGTCGCCGTGCTTGCGAATGAAATAGCTGCTAAGGGTCGGAGTCCAGGTGAGGGCGAGGGCAAGCGAAGTGAAGAGAGACACACCGAGTGTTAACGCGAGGGCGCGAAAGAAAGTCCCGTAGACTCCCGTGATCACGACCAGAGGGAGAAGTACGACGACCGGCGTGACCGTCGATCCAACGAGCGGAACCGTGATCTCGCCCAGAGCACTGCGAATCGCTTGTAGCCGGCCCTGCCCCGCTTCGCGATGCAGCACGATGTTTTCGACCACCACGATGGCGTCGTCGATCACAAGCCCGACGGCCGCGGCCAGGCCACCCAGAGTCATCAGGTTGAAAGTCTGGCCGAGCAGTTTCAGAAAGATGAAGGTGACCAGAACAGTGACGGGAATGACCAGGCCTGCAACCAACGAGGTCCCCCAATCGTGGAGAAACAAAACCAGAATGATCGACGCCAGCAGGAGGCCGAGCAGAATGGCATCGCGCACGCTCTTGATCGACTCCCCTACAATCACCGATTGGTCATAGAAGGGCTTGATCTCGATTGCCGGAGGCAGCGTTTTGCGGATTTCATTGAGCGTCTGGTGTACTTCGTTCGCGACGTCGAGGGTGTTGCTGTCGGGCTGGCGATTGATATTCAGCAGGACCGCGGGTTTGCCGTTCGCGGTAATGATGCGGTAAACGGGCTTGACTCCGGAAACGACCTGGGCGAGATCACCGACGCGAACGGGGACGCCCGCTGTCGTCGACTTTACAACAACGCTCGCGATCTCGGCGGCTGTGTGCACCTGTCCGCTGACTAACCCGAGGATGAGCTGATGATTGCGTTCGAACAGGCCGGGCGAGTCAATGAGATTGGTGCGCTTAATCGCGTCGAGAATGTCTGTGACCGTGACGCTGGCGGCGAGGAGTCGAGCAGGATCGGGCTCGACATGAAATTCCGGCTCTTGTCCACCCTGGACCAGCACAGTCGAAACCCCATTTAATCGATTCAATCGTGGCTTGATATCGTAGGTCGCAAGCTCCCAGAGTTGAGTTTGTGGAACCGTGTCGGAGGTCAGGCTGTAGCCGATGATGGGGAAACTGGCGAACGTCATCCGGTTGGGAACGATGGTGGCGGTCGCAGGCAACTCCGGCTGCACACGAGCAATTGCGGCGTTCACGTATTGCAGTGTCCTGAACATGTCCACGTCCCAGTTGAAGAAGAGGTTGATTTCGGCAGAACCCCGGCTGGTTGTGGAGCGGACTTCCTCGAGTCCGGGAACGCTGTTGACCGTCTCTTCGATCGGACGTGTGATCGTGACCATCATCTGATCAATGGGCATCACCCCGTTATCGACGGCGATTAGAATGCGCGGGAAATTTGTTGAGGGAAAAACCGAAACTGGAATCGTAAAGGCAAGATAGCCGCCCAGCAGCGCGAGGGTCAGGATCAGGAAAATCACCGACTTCGAATGGCGAGCAAACCAGTAATTGTCCGAACGATTCGCCACGCTATTTATCGTCCTTCTTGTCGTCTTTGTCGTCGGCGCCGGCAGCGGGCTTTTTCTCGTCCGGAGCGACGGCGGCCTCCACGCTGACCTTGGTCTTGTCCGGCAGGGCGTAGGCGCCGGCCGAGATTACCCGATCACCTGCCTTGATGCCGTCGACAATCTGGATCTTGTCGCCTTCACGAACGCCCGTTTTAACCGCTGTCTGATGAGCGCGGTTGTCGGGCCCGATCACCATGACGGTCGTGGTTCCGTTCTGAGCGGTGAGCACGGACTCGGAGGGAATCGCAATCGCGTCTTTCACTGTTTGGGCAATCATGGAAACCTGTACGCTCGTGCCCGGCTTCAGGCGCTGCTTGCGATTTGCCGCTTGTACCCACACCTCGACGGTCGTGCTGTTAGGGTCAAGGGCCGGGCTGATGATTGTGACCTTTCCTTCGACCGGGTCGTTTTCCCCCGGAACAGTCAGCGTTGCCTTGTCGCCAATCTTTAGAAGCGCTGCATCCGGCTGAGGGATGTGAGCCTTGGCTATCACCTGAGATGTATCCATCACGGTGATCAGAGGAGTGCCGGCAGCCGCCATTTCTCCGGGGTAGAGAGGACGGTCGGTAACGAAGCCGTCGATGGGGCTGCGGATTTCTGAGTAGCTGAGCTGGGCCGCCGCTCCCATGAACTTGCCTTTGGCCGACTGAAGCTGGCCCGCCGCGGATCTCAGTTCCTGCTTTTTGCCGATGGCTTGTAAAGCCTCGAAGTGTTTGCTCGCAATTTCGTATTGATTCTTGGCCTGCGTGAGATCCACACCCGACTGATCGAGTTCCTTGCGGGGAAGAGCGCCTTGCTGAAAGAGTTCTTGTCGGCTTGTGTACACCTTCTGCTGCGCGTCCAGTAGTTTCTTCGCAGCTTCGACGTCCAATTGCGCTTTTTGCATTTCCTCGGGCAGACTCGCGCCCGTTGTCGTTTCGTAGGCCGCTTGCGCTTGTTCGAGGTTTCCTTTGTTCTCTTCGCTGGAAGCTGTCAGATCGCGATTTTCAAGCTGCGCGAGAAGTTGATCTTTGTGCACCCTACTTCCCCGATTGACGTAGAACTTGTGAACGGGAGCGCTGATCTTCGGCGTGATGGCCGCCTGCTGAAGTGGAAAAAGCACAGCCTGTGCAGTGATTGTCTCTTTAAGTTCGGTCTTCTCGGCGGTCGCGGCTTGAACTGACACGGTGGGTTCTTTGTCGGCCGGTTCTTTGGAGCACGCCGCGAAACCGAGAAGGGCGAAGGCGATCAGGGGGAGGGCCGCACTTCTTGCGGAGCACTCATGCGTCGCCTGTTTCGCGCGAGTTAGGGGTGAAGTGGAAAAAGGCATCGATCAGAAATTCCCTGTCAGAGTCTGGAGGTTCGCAATCGCCTGGCGATAGCGCCACTGCCCGTCTGCGTAGGCGTTGCGCGATTGTGTAAGAGTATTTTGCGCGTCGACAACCTCCAGAACCGTTGCTTCGCCGGCCTGATAGCGCATTGTGGTCAGCCGCAGGCTTTCCGCCGAAAGCTCCGCCGACTGGTTGAGTGAGTCTAGTTCGGCCTTTGCCGTTTGAGCTTCACCATAAAAGGATTTCAGGTCGCTCAATGCCTTACGCTGCGCATAGCTCAGCTCCACGCGGGCTTGATCACGACGCAGATCAGCCTGTTTCAGCTTGCTCACGTTGGCTCCCCAGTTCCAGATCGGGATCTGAAGGCTGGCGACGATAGAGCTGCCGAGATTGTTTACGGTCTGGCCAAGAACGGGATCGAACTGCCGTGTGGCGAAGTGACTCGAGTCGATTCCGTAGAAATAGTCCACGCTTGCCGACGGCAGAATTCCACCCCAGGCGCTCGTAACCTCGTGTTTAGCAACCTGCAATGAAGCAACTGCAGCTCGTAGTTGGGGGTTCTTTTGCGCTGCCATGTTCTGGACTTCAACGTACTCGGGAAGAGGGACGGGCATCTGCAGGTCATCGACGACGCTGTAGTTTTCGTTGAAGTTCGGAAACAGGAGAACGGCCAGTTCGAGCCGACTCTTTTCCATCTCCAAGCGAGACTCCTCGAGATCGCGTTGTTGCTGCTCGTATTGGATGCGTGCCTTGATTACGTCGGAGTGCGCGACCTCTCCGCCTTTTTCCAATTTCTGGCTGATATCGAGGAACTTTCTTGCTTCTTCGGCCGCTAATTGCTCGGTTCCGTACTTCCGCTGAGCAACGACGAGTCCGTAGTACGACTGAACGACTGTCACGACGAGACCCCGAGCAGCGATGTCTGCACGGGCCTTTGCGAGGGCTTCCGCGGCGGCAGCGCGGCGGTAATCGGCGAAGTCCGAGAGCGAGAGACTCTGATGGACGGTGCCTTGACTGATGTACTCGTGGACTCCGTTGTTGGCGATGTAGGTCGGCGTATTCGAGTGCGTGCCGTTGCCCTGCGTGTAGATCAGGCTGCTGTTGTAGTTGACATTCGGTAACAGGGCTGCGCGTCCTTGCACCCGGTCTTCGCGAGCAATACCGAATTCGGTGAGAGCCGCCCGGAAGTCGGGGCTGTAGCTCTGCGCACGCTGCAACGCATCCTGGAGCGTGATCGTGATGGGCGCCCCATTCGCTGGATCGGTGGGCGCTGCTGTTGGCTGCGGTCCCGACTGCGCGCCGGCAGCCGAAATGAGGCTGGTGACCGCAAGCGACAACCCTAGTACGATTCGCCAGGCTGGCGCTCGAAATGCACGATATCGATTCATACCTATCCCCGCCGTTTTGACGTAACAGAGGATACAAGAAAGAACATTAAGAAAAGCTGAAAGGTGGGACGGCGAGTCTTCCGCGATAAGAACGTCCTAACCTCAGCGATTCCGATTCGGTCCAGATCAGATTCGTTATGAAACCGAATCCGAACTCTTCAACGCAATGAGCCGCCGACCTGCGGGAGCTAAGTTGCGGCGTTCATTGGTGTTTGTCCTAACGAACGGCATGGGCGAAGGTTTGGCGAAACTCGTGCTTCTGAAAAGCCGTTCGTAGCCAATCAGGAGTCGCACTCATGATCGATTTAGATGCCATCAAGATCACGCCCCGCGACGAGGAAGTTCTCCGGTTGCTGGCGCAAGGATGCAGCAACAAGGAAATCGCCGGACACCTCAACGTCAGCCCACGAACCGTCAAACAGCATTTGCGGACTCTGTTCTTGAGAGCCGGAATCACTCAAGGCCGCAAGCGAGTCAAACTGGCAACAGCCATGTTTGCGAAGGAGCAGGTGGAATCATGCAGCCCCGCGATCAGTTAACGCAAAAGGAAATTCAAGTAGCCACGCTGGTTTGGGAAGGTCTGACGAACCGCGACATCGCCAAGGTGATTGGGACAAGTGAACAGGTAGTGAAGAACTATCTGCGCACGACCTTCGACAAGCTGGGAGTTTGGAGCAGATTGGAACTGGCGTTGTACGTCGCCAGCCCTGGCGGAGTGAATTGGGTTTCGGAACTGGGCCTCACGGAAAAAGTGTCGGAGAGTCGCGGAGTCGCTGCAAGCTCGGTTGCTTAATTCCGACTCCGAACTCAACTACCGACGCATCCCTGGAAGGCCGTCCAAGAATCGCTTGAGTTCCGTCCGATCTTCGTTCTTCATCTCGAGGAATTGAACGCCAATTCCGGATCCGAGACGTGAACTCACAACTTTGGCGAGGGCCCAGATCTTCTTATCCTGAATCCACAAGGCCAAGCGGATCTGGGTGCCTTCTTTGAAAGGGCTGGGCATCTCGACGAAGCACCCACCGAAGCTGATGTCGGCAACCCGTCCCCAGGCCCGGCTCTCGCCGCTCGCGGGATGCAATTCGACCGACAGATTGCATCGGCTGCGCGGGTGCTCCCTCCGTTCCTTGAGGGCCCGCGCGCGAATCGCGTCCTCCGGAGTGGCCTCAGGAAGCGGAAAATCCCAGATGAACTCGTTCGCCTTCGTGTTCTGAAGGCCGGCGAGATTTTCTTTCTGGCTCCCTGTTTGTCCGACCCAGCGGACTTCGTAGCGGCCTTTGGCTTTCCCGTAGGTCAGGCCAATGATCTCGCCGACCTTGAGCTGGGTTCTGATCTCGATCACCATGGCTCCGCCACGGCTCACGTTGACCGTGAACACATTTTCACTGAAAGCTTTGCCGGCAACATCGGTACCGAAGATTCGGATGGGAACACGAATGTCTTTGCGAGGCTCTCGACGACTTACCATGGGCGATACAGCAGTCCTCTTCGACTGAAATTCAGGAATTCGAGCGCCCAAAACCTGGCTCATCGTAGCGAACAGGGGCCGAACTTCCAAGTAGCGAGGTGCGTTCCTCCGAGTCACGAGGGCAGTCCGAATCCAAAGGAACTTGCTGCAAATTATTGCATTCAGGCCACAACCCGAGCCGAAGCCAAGAGCCTGCCCATGCTTGGAAAAACAAGCATTTTCGCTCCACCCGCTAAGGTAATCCGATTGCATCGCAGAGGCTGCCGTTCATACGGTCTCGCTCCTCCCAGGGCGAGCGACCAGACCCAAGGCGAGGTAGGCATGGCGTACAAAGAGACTTTCTGGATGACTTGTGACTCCACCGAACAGATGCGGGCGGAATACGGTCCGTTTCACACCCGGATGGAGGCTGAAGCGGAAGCCAGAAAGCTTGGATTTGGGTACCTTCTCCGGTATGAGCACCTGATCGGTCCCAACGAGGAGATCGAGGAGGTTCGCTGCATTTTTGTGGAATTGCCGGAGTCTCAGCTCAGCCAGACCTTACCGCGCGTACGCCTCCACACTCGCTGCGCCACCTGCGGGGAATCTGCCACGCATGACGCTTCCTGGCAAGCCGAGGTCTGGGCCGACATTCATGAATTCGAACACTCCCGCCACATGGTCCGGCTGTTCCAGCACACCTTTGGGGACGGCTTAAAGGAAATTGCCGACTGGCGAAGCAACGCGGCCTAGGCGCTTTTCCTCGCTAAAGTAGCGGCAGCGGCCTGGTCCGCCAGCCAAATTAACCGGCCATCTGCCGGGTGGATCAGTCTTGAGGGGTACCTCTCCGCTGGCTGATTACCTTCCAGCACTTCCCGGAGCGCCTCCGACTTATCAGCACCGGCGATCAGAAACATCACAACCTTGGCGCGATTAATCAGCGGAGCGGTGAACGTGATGCGATCCGTCTTCAGTTTCTCCACCCACGTCGATACAACCAGCCGCTCTTTCTCGTGCACTGCCGAGCTTCCCGGAAAAAGAGACGCCGTGTGGCCATCCGGTCCCATCCCGAGAAGAATCAGATCGAACTGCGGAAACGCGCCTTGCGGGGCCTGAAAGAATCGGCGGACCGTTTCTCCGTACTCGGCGGCAACCTGGCGCGCGTCCGGGTTCTCCGCTGGAATGCGAAAGATGTTGGTCTGCGGCACAGGCACTTTAGAGAGTAACGACTCGTAAGCCATCCGGTAGTTACTCTCGGAACTCTCCGGCGGGACGTGCCGCTCGTCGCTCCAGAAGATGAAGATCTTGTCCCAGGGCAGCCGGTCACGATAGTTCGCCGCCAGCACGCTAAACAGTCCCCTTGGTGTGGATCCGCCCGACAGAGCGACGGTGAAGCGCCCTTGCGCTTTGATTCCTGCCTCTGCCTGAGACACGAATTCTTTCGCCGCTGCCTGGAACAACGAAGCCGTATCGGGAACTACTCGAACTTCTTTCGTGTCGGCCATCTTGCCTACTTTTTTATGTGTGCAAGCGCGTATCGGGCGGCGCCGAACAGCGCAATTTTGTCGTTGGTGATGATTCTCACTGGGATGGATTCCAGCAGCGGCTGCATCCGACCCTTACTGAGGAAGGCCTGCATGAAAAGGGGACCTGCAAGCTTGGTGGCTAATTTCGGAGCAATGCCACCACCGAGGTACACTCCGCCCGTTGCCATCAGCTTCAGAGCAAGATTTCCCGCCTCGGCCCCGTAGATTGAAATCCAGAGATCAAGCGCATGCTCCGCAAGGGGGCTTTTACCAGTGACCGCCGCGCGCGAAATCGCCGCAGCCGCGTCGCCATGAGCGAACTCTTCGGTCAGCCAGGCAGGTTCCTCTCCACGATGCGTGTCACGAAAAAACTGATACACATTCACCAAACCAGGACCGGAAACAATCCGCTCGTAGCTCACATGGCAGAACCGAGTCGTCAGAAAACGAAGCAATTCGATCTCGAGCTCCGTGCGCGGCGCGAAGTCCGTGTGGCCGCCTTCACAAGCAAAAATGTCATACGACTTCCCATCCCAGTAGAGCCCGGCTTCACCCAATCCGGTGCCGGCAGAGATGACTGCCTGATTGCCCGAGGGTGTTCCCCTCACGCGGTTGAGAGGGACGAGGTCGTTTTCTCCGAGACTCGCGATGCCCCACGCATTCGCCTCCAGATCGTTGATGAGGATTGCGGAAGGCAGCTGTAACTCGGTAGCCAATCGAGAAGCTTCGACCGTCCAGGGAAGGTTGGAAGTTTCGACCTTGCCGTTGCGAACAGGGCCCGCCACGCCGAAGCACGCTACGTCTGGCCGCTGGCTCTGCGACTTCACAAACTGAGTGACGATTTCATCGAGCCCGCTATGCCCGCGGCTGGGGAAGACTCCTTCCGCGGCGACTGTGAGGTGACCATCTTGAGCTTCGAAATACGCCAACCGCGCATTGGTGCCGCCGATGTCGCCGGCCAGAATCATTTTTCGAAATTCCTCCAGCGGCGACCATCGCGCTCCAGCAGTTCATCCGCTTCTTTAGGCCCCCACGATCCTGCGGCGTAATTGGGGAAGTGTCTTGGTGGCAATGCCCTCCACACATCGAGTAACGGGCTTACAACGCACCAACCGGCTTCCACCATGTCGGCTCGCTGGAACAGTGTGGCGTCGCCGATCATGCAATCGTGCAAGAGTCGCTCGTAGCCCGTACTTGGTTGGGAACCGAAGTAGTCGGCATATTCGAAATTCATATCCACCGTACCCAGGCGCATGAGGGCTCCCGGGGCTTTCGCAGCGAAACGTAATGAGATCCCTTCTTCAGGCTGGATATGCAAGACCAACTGATTCGGCATCAGGTTCTCGACGGGTGTGTCGCGGAACAAAACAAACGGCGCCCGGCGGAACTGGATCACGATGTGCGTGTTGCGAACGGCCATCCGTTTTCCGGTTCGCAGGTAGAAGGGAACGTCGGCCCATCGCCAGTTGTCGATGAGCAGCTTCATGGCGACGAAGGTCTCAGTCCGTGAGTCGGGTGGCACGCCCGGTTCAGCGCGATAGGCCGGCACGCGTTTACCCGCGATGACGCCTTCGCCATACTGTCCGCGCACGCTGCGGATCAATACCTCCTCAGCGCTCAAGGGCTGGATTGCATGGAGGATCTTCGATTGCTCGTCGCGAACCGAGTCGGCGCGGAACGATACGGGCGGCTCCATCGCCGTCAGCGTGATGAGCTGCATGATGTGATTGGGCACCATGTCGCGGAGAGCGCCGGCCGTGTCGTAATAGCCGCCACGTTTCTCAACGCCCACTGTCTCCGCCACGGAAATCTGCACATGGTCGATATAGCGTCGATTCCAGATCGGTTCAAAGATGCCGTTCGCAAAGCGCAGAGCCAAAATGTTCTGAACGGTCTCTTTGCCGAGGTAATGGTCAATGCGGTAAATCTGCTTCTCGTCGCACACCTTCAGCAACTGTTGATTCAACGACCGAGCGCTGTCGAGATCATGACCGAACGGCTTTTCGATGATCACCCGCCGCCAATGATTGGTCTGGTCCATCAAGCCATTCTGGGCGAGGCTCTCGACGATGGGGCCGAAGGCGTCCGGCGCGGTGGCAAGGTAATAGAAATAGTTCCCGCGCGTGGAATAGTCCTTGTCGATTTTCTCGAGAAGTTCTTTCAGTTTTGGATAGGTGGCCGGGTCATCGAAGCTCCCCGACAGGTAGTGCATCCGGCGCACAAACCACTCCCAAAGATCAGGATCGACTTCTCCAGTGGCGAACTGCTTCATGTCCTCAGTGACTCTCTTGCGGTAGTCCTCGGTGGACATGGGGCTGCGCGCCAGTCCCACGACTGCGAATTCGCGGGATAGCAGTTGCGCGCGTGCGAGGTTGTACAGGGCGGGAATCAACTTCCGCCGGGTGAGGTCGCCAGAGGCACCGAAGATGACCATCACACACGGATCGCCGACCCTTCCGACAGGCTGGGCGGTCGTTACGGGCAAAGTCTGGGTCTGGACCATAAAACTGCTTCTTCTGCGAATCGTTCGCGAATATGAAGCGGGTTAAGCGGGTTTCTTCGCGGCTTTCGGCTCAACGTGCCCACCGAACTTCTGCCGCATCGCCGAGAGCATTTTTTCGGCGAAGGTGTGTTCCTGCCGTGAACGGAAGCGCACGAACAGAGCTGCCGATAACACGTCGACCGGCACTGCTTCATCGATCGCCGCCTGAATCGTCCATCGCCCTTCGCCCGAGTCCTGAACGAAGCCGCTGTATTCGGCGAGTGTCGGATTTTCCGTCAGTGCCATTGCGGTCAGGTCTAACAGCCAGGAACTGACAACGCTGCCGCGGCGCCAAACCTCCGCGATATCGGGCAAATTGAGATCATAGCGGATCTCTTCCGGCAATTCTTTGCTGGTGGCGTTCTTGAAAATGTCGAAGCCCTCGGCGTAGGCCTGCATGATTCCGTACTCGATGCCGTTGTGAACCATTTTTACGAAATGACCCGAGCCCGAGGGGCCGCAATGGATGTAGCCCTGTTCGGCCGTGCCGCCGAGTTTCTCGAAGCCTGGAGTTCTCGGGATGTCGCCTATTCCTGGGGCGAGGGTCTTGAAGATCGGATCGAGGCGTTGCACTGCTTCGTTCGGGCCGCCGATCATCATGCAATATCCACGATCGAGACCCCACACTCCGCCGCTGGTACCGACATCGACGTAATGAATGCCTTTTTCCGTAAGGCTCTTGGAACGACGGACGTCATCTTTGAAGTAAGAATTTCCCCCGTCGATGATGGTGTCGCCTTTCTCGAGGGACTGGGCCAGCGTTTGTACGGTCTGCTCGGTAGGACTGCCGGCGGGGACCATGATCCAGACAGCACGCGGAGCCTTCAGTTTGCTGACCAGGTCTTGCAGTGACGTTGAGCCGACCGCGCCTTCGCCTGCGAGACCTTTCACAGCATCAGGACTGAGATCCGATACAACGACCTGATGTCCGCCCCGCATGAGCCGGCGCGTCATGTTCGCACCCATGCGACCCAACCCCACCATTCCCATTTGCATGAATTCTCTCCTTCAGGGCGCACTCGCGCCGCCTAATGCGAGGAGAGTTTTCCTCCCTCGCAGTAAACCTGGACCCGTGAATTCAGGGGAACCTACGCCAATGCTTCCTTCACCGCGGCCGCGAGAGCCTTCAGCCCGGATGCGAGATCAGCTCCGAGATGCACCCTCAGCGCCCGCCGGCCGCGCTCCGCGAGCACCTGGAAGTCTCCGCGCGCCTGGGCAGCTTTCACGATGCCGAACGTATATTTCTGGCCGGGCACCGGAAGGTCGTTGGCATCGTCGCAGGTAACCTGCAGGAACACTCCGCTGTTCGGGCCGCCTTTATACGCCTGGCCTGTCGAGTGCAGAAAACGCGGTCCAAAGCCCAGACACGTGGCCACATGCTTCGTGTCGCGTACATTGTGCCGGATTGCCTGCAAGGCGTTTTCGTGCGCCTCATTCATCTCGATATATCCGAGCAATGCGAAGTAGTCGCCCGCGCTTATCCGGCTCAAATGCGCCTTGAGATAACCGGCAAGCGACTTGTTCGTTCCCGCCGCCTTCGCGAGTTCAGCCGCATTCTTTTCGTCGGTGAAGAGCTTGATGCCCTTATCTTCGAGGATCGGTTTCTCAGTCGGCAAAGATCCGGTTTTCTCGTATTGCGACGTGAGATTCCGGGTTGCGATCTTACTGGCCTCCACGTCTGGCTGATTAAACGCGTTGATGCCAATGACCGAACCCGCGACTGCCGTGGCAATCTCCCAACGGAAAAATTCCTGGCCGAGGTCGTAGGTGTCGAACACCGCGATCCGGATGATGGGGTTTCCCGCCTTCTCGAGGGCGTTGATCTTCGCGTCCTGCGCAGCGTCAGGTCCGCTTTCCAGTCGGAGATACGCGAAGACTCTGTCGCTTCCGTAAACATCCGGTCCACCCAACTCTTCCCGATACACAGGAATGATGCCTTTGCCCTGCTTACCCGTTGACTCGGCCAGCAACTGTTCCAACCAGGCTCCGAGGTCGGAAATTCCGGGCGAGGCGACGATGGTTACCTTGTCGCGGCCCGCTTTCGCGGCGCTACCGAGGATCAGGCCGAGGACGACGCCGGGATTCTGCTCCACCGGAACACAGGAAGCACAGGCTTCGACCATTTCTTCCGTTCGGTCAAGGAACTTCTTCACGTCCAGACCCATGACCCCTGCCGGGACCATGCCAAAATTCGAGAGAGCCGAATAACGTCCACCGATACTGGGTAGACCGAAGAAAATGTGACGGAACTTGTCGCTCTCGGCGACTTGTTGCATCTTCGATCCGGGGTCGGTGATCGCGATGAAACGGCTGCCGGCCTTTTCGGCACCAATCGCGTTCTTCACTTGCTCGAAGAAAAATTGCTTGAAAATGTTGGGTTCCAGTGTACTGCCCGACTTGCTCGAGACGATAAATAGCGTCTTCGCTACATCGATCTTCTTTTCGAAGGATCGAATCTGGGCGGGATCGGTCGAATCGAGGACGTGCAGCTCGGGATGGCCATCGATCTTCCCGTAAGTCATCCGCAGCACTTCCGGGCAGAGGCTTGAGCCGCCCATGCCGAGCAAGAGGACGTCCGCGAAGCCGCCAGATTTTGCATCCTCAGCGACCTTCTTCAGGTCATCGACGTGCTCGATCTGTTCTTCGGTAATTCCGAGCCAACCGAGCCAGCTGGCCTCGTCTTCGCCTGTCCATAGCGAAGCGTCCCGCTGCCATAGGCGGCGGACTTTGCCGTTCGCACGCCAATCGTCAACCGCTGTTTTTACGGATGCAGCAAGGTCTGCCGGCAAGGAATATGTCTGGCGGCTCACATGAGGGGCAACCGGACAGCTGCTCGATCTCTCGACGGCGGCCAATAGCTGGTCAAACGCGTCGGCAAAGAGCTTCACGCCATCTTTCGTGAGCTTGTCGGTGACTTCCTTCATGGAGATGCCAGCCTTCGAAAGCGTCTCCATCGTGTTGCGTGCTTCGTCGATTCCCTCAGTCAGGCTGTTCCGCACCTTGCCGTGGTCGCGGAACGCATCGAACGTGGCGGGAGGAATCGTATTGACGGTGTCTTTGCCGATGAGTTCTTCGACATACAGGACATCGCGATAGTTCGGATTCTTCGTGCTGGTGCTGGCCCAGAGCACTCGCTGGGTCTGTGCACCCTTCTTTGCCAGAGCGTCCCACCGCGGGCCGCTGAAGATCTTCAGATAGCTCTGGTAGGTGAGTTTTCCATTGGCGATCGCGACTTTTCCGAGAATGCTCTTGAGCATCGACTGCTGCGTGGGATCGCTGGTGTTCTTCAACTTCTCGGTAGCGATCGAATCGATCAACGTGTCGATGCGGCTGATGAAGAAACTGGCCACACTGGCCACATGGCTGAGGTCCCCGCCATTCTTGTTGTACTGTTCCAGCCCCGCGATATAGGCCTCGGCGACTTCCTCATAGACCTGCTGCGAGAAGAGGAGCGTCACGTTGATATTGATGCCTTCGCTGATGAGTTGCTTGATCGCCGGCAATCCAGCGGGTGTTCCCGGAACTTTGATCATCACATTCTCGCGATTGACGGTCTTCCACAGACGCCGCGCCTCGGCGATGGTTCCTTCGGTATCGTTCGCGAGATAGGGAGACACTTCGAGACTGACAAAGCCGTCCTTCCGATTGGCGCTGTCATACACCGGGCGCATCAGGTCGGTGGCATCCTGGATGTCGCGAATCGCCAGCATTTCATACCGTGCCTTTGCGTCGAGATCGTGCCTGCCCTTGAGCGAGTTCAGGAAATCGGTGTAATCGGTGCTTCCCGCGATGGCCTTCTCGAAGATCGACGGATTCGAAGTCATGCCGCGCAGGCCGTCTTCGTCGATCAACCGCTTCAACTCGCCGCCCGTAATCAGATTCCGGCGGATGTAGTCGAGCCATACCGACTGCCCATATTTCAAAAGTTCTTTCAGTGGATTAACGGCCTTGGCCGTTTCGAGGGTTCCGACTGGATTCATGACAATCCTCCAATAAAGTGCGACGGTGGCGTCGGGCGCTGAGAACAACGGCGAGTTTCGATTCTTATTCCCGAAACAACTTCATTTTTTCGGACGAAGAAGGATGTTTCAGGCACAACATTACTTCGACTTTGCGATCGCTTTCTTCGCGGCCTCCACGACCGTCTCAGGCACAAAGCCGAATTTCTTCAGGAGGTCCTTCAACGGGGCGGACTCTCCGAACGAGTGCATGCCTACCATCTGGCCTTTCGGGCCAACGTACCGCTCCCAACCCAGAGTTGCGGCCATTTCAACAGAGACGCGGGCCGTGATCGCCGGGGGCAGTACGGAGTCTTTGTACGCCTGATCCTGTTGCTCGAAGATCTCCCACGATGGCATGCTGACTACCCGAGCCTGAATGCCTTCGGCCTTCAATTTTTCGGAAGCCTCTACGCACAGCGACAACTCACTTCCCGTGCCGATCAGGATCACATCCGGCTTTCCGCCCGGGGCATCCGCGAGGACATAGGCTCCCTTGGTGACTCCGGATGCAGACGCATACTTCGTGCGATCAAGCGTAGGCACCGCTTGACGTGACAACACCAGCAGCACCGGACCGTGTTTCGCTTGGACGGCGATCTTCCACGCCTCCACGACTTCGTTCGCATCGCCCGGTCGCAGCACGACGGTGTTCGGCACCGCTCGCAATGACGCCAGTTGCTCGATCGGTTGATGAGTAGGACCATCCTCGCCAAGTCCGATAGAGTCGTGCGTGAATACGTCGATGACCGGAGTCTCCATTAGGGCAGCCAGACGAATGGTCGGCCTCATGTAATCGCTGAAATTGAAAAACGTTCCGCCGAAGGGGAGAAGCCTCGATACGGACATGCCGTTCAGGGCAGATCCCATCGCATGTTCCCGTACTCCGAAGTGGACGTTGCGGCCCTCGTACGATTCCGGGCTGAAATCGCCGGCGCCTTCAAATTTGAGCGTAGTTTTATTCGAGTTGCCCAGATCGGCCGACCCGCCAATCAGCCACCGAATATTTTGCGCAAGAGCGTTCAAGACCTTGCCGCCGCTCTCGCGTGTGGCCATGCCCTTCGCGTCCGCTGGGAACGAAGGAAGGTTCTTGTCCCATCCCGAAGGCAACTCCCGCTTCTGGATCATCTCGAGTTCGGCTGCTTCCTTCGGAAACTGCTTCCCGTACTCGGTGAACTTCCTTTCCCACTGTTCGCGGAGTTCGCGCCCTCGTTTTCCAACGCCATCTCGAAAATGCTCAATCACCCCGTCAGGCACCAGGAACTTTGCATCTTCCGGCCAACCATAAAATTTCTTGGCGAGTCGTGCTTCTTCCTCACCCAGGGGCTCTCCGTGAGCTTCGCTGGTGTCCTGTTTGTGGGGGGCCCCGTAACCTATGTGGCTGTCGACTACGATCAATGTCGGTTTGTCGTTCGTGGAAAGGAAAGTCTTGAATGCTCGCGCGAGCCAGTCGAGATTGTTCGCATCGCTCACCCGGGTTACGTTCCATCCATAGCCCACAAAGCGGGTCATGACATCTTCGCTGAATGACCATGAGGCCGGACCGTCGAGAGTGACCTTATTATTGTCGTAGATCCAGCACAGGTTGGAGAGCTTGAGGTGTCCCGCGAGCGACGCAGCCTCGGCGGCGACGCCTTCCATCAGGTCTCCGTCTCCGCAAATCGTGTAAATGTTGTAGTTGAAGATCTCGAACCCGGGACGATTGTAGGTCGCAGCCAGCCAGCGCTCGGCGATCGCCATTCCCACACTGTTTCCGGCACCCTGACCCAGGGGGCCGGTGGTGGTTTCAACTCCAGTAGTGATGTGGGATTCGGGATGTCCCGGCGTGCGGCTGTCGAGTTGCCGAAATCGTTTGATCTGATCGAGAGAAACCGATAGATCACGCGTTACTTCGCCATCAGGCGTAACGTAGCGTACGCCAGCCAGATAGAGCGTGGCGTACAGAAGCATCGAGGCATGGCCCGCAGAAAGAACGAAACGATCACGATTGGGCCAAAGCGGTCTTTCCGGATCGTAACGAAGGAACTCCTGCCATAGTTCGTACGCTACCGGTGCCAACCCCATCGGCGCTCCGGGATGCCCTGAGTTGGCTTTTTGAACGGCGTCGATCGCCAGGGTACGGATGGTATTGATGCAAAGCGTGTCCAGTTGTTTCCCGGTTACAACTGTCTGCTCGCTGGCCACCATGCTCAATTCCTCCTTGGGTGGAGCGGCAGGTGCCGTCCAGCCTGCTGAATGCGTTCAATATGAAAGTGCGCTAACTAGTTTGATTACGAACGAGTGACGGAGGTTTCAGCTGATGTAAGAGTGTACCAATTTATCGGGAATCTGTGGGCTGAGCCGGGGAAAGGAGGTGTGGGACTAAAACCACCAGTACATCCGGTGAATGATGGAGGCCGAGAGTTCGTCCTCGCACGCTATGGAACATTCTTACTTCTGCAGTTTTTGGAGGTAGCTGTGCTCGCTTTGCTCGGCTTTAGTCGAGGATTCGACGAACTTCAGGAATTGCTTGAGCGATTCCCGCTGGAGGCCGGCAACGTCAAAGCGCACGCGGACACCGAAACAAGGGTTGCTCTTAATCACGATCCCGTTGAGGATCAGCCCCTTGACCCAAACTTTGCCGCTCGAAATCCATAGCCCGATCTCGACGTCTGCTCCGCTCTTGACCGGGGTCACGGTCTCCACGTAGCAGCCGCCCATACTCGTATTCGAGAGATTCCCCCAAACAGGCGTCTCCGAGCCGTCCACTTTCAACTCGACTGCGACAAAGCACTTGATCCTTGGATAGCGTCGCCGGTCTTCGCCCCACGAAGGCGTAAAGATGTCAGGCTCGAATGGTGGCGTTGCCGATGGCACAACGGGCGTTGGAGGCGGAATCTGAGCGTCTCGTTGATCAGTCTCGAGGGCGGCGGATTCGGTCGCGGACTGATGTTTGATCTCCCGCATGGCAGTGAGAAGTGCCTCTTCGCGCTTGTCAGGCGGAGCCTCACGATAGGTCTGAAGCAGCTTTCCCAGATTGCCCACCAATTCGGGATCGGTCAACAAGCGCGTCCAGTCAGTGCCTGCATTGGCGGGTACTTTCACATCGCTCATAGCTTGGCTCAAAAACCCGTGATCGATGGGTTCGGCGGTCAGGTCTAGGGTGAATCACAAGTCACTTTCCTACAAGATGACGGAAGTTACGGCTGTAAGGTAACGAGCGGGTTGGTTACCGGACTAGTCAGCCTGCGCCAGGGTGGCACAGAATTCGTCGATCGCCGTCTGCTGTTCCGGCGTCAGTCCAACGAATTCCAGGCCGTGAACAAACCCGTTCTGATAACGCACAATAGCGCGCACGGACAAAACCTCGCTGTTGTTGGGCAACTGAAGCTTCAGCGCGAGGACATCGCCTGGCCGTGCACTGCTGGTGAGAACTGCTCCCATACCCGCGTGCGCGATGTCGCTACATCGTCCTTGCGATTCGAAGTAACCTTGGTCGTCCAGAGCAGTTGCGGTTAAGGGAAAGTCTGCCCGGTACCTGGGATATCGCCGGCGCCAGCCTTTCTGTCGGGTTCTGCGGATCTTTTCCAGTGACGGCGTGGTCATGAAGGGCACTTCTCGACAAACGTTCTAATCGGCAGACTAAAGGCCCAGCGGTTGTGCAAAAAGTATCGAAGGTAATAAAGTTGTCGTTGCTCTTCGGACCCGGTTGGCCCCTGTCCGTCGGGTTCGGTCTCCCGAGGATGAATTCTCGAAGAACGTCACACACCCCTTGCTGGCAACTTAAGGGATTCGATTTACACAGGCTGGCTCAAACCTTTTGCATCGAGCGTGGACGCAAGTGAATCAAGATAAAGGCGTTGAGGGTTGGGTAGGTTTCCGGCAACGTTTTCACGCCGGTCCGTTCGTGGACGCATTCCTTCACCGGATCATGTCTAACAAAGCCTTGCGCTGTTTTTGTCTTTCGCTATTCTGTCTGTTTTCCGGTCTTGGGTCGATATTAGAAGCTCAAACGGCGAGCACGTCCGCAGGGTCCGCCGTGCAGGTAACAATTCCGACTTCGATTTCCGAGGACGGATTTACAGGTGGTGTTCCCACGGGGAAGTTGAGTTCCGAGCCTCTCCAGATCTCCTTTCTCGATGCCATCGACCGGGGCTTGCGTCAGAATCTGGGCCTTCTGCTTTCAAGCGACAGTGCTCTATCCGCTCGTGGCGAAAAGTGGAAAGAACTGAGCAATTTGCTGCCGAACGTCGATGTCAAAAGCCAGGAAAACGTGCAACAAACGAGCTTGGCCGCTCTCGGGTTTCGTCTGCCAGGGTTTCCCCGGGTCATTGGACCGTTTAACTATCTCGATACGCGAGCGTTCCTGACGCAGCAGGTTTTTAACTGGAATTACATCCAGCGCGAGCGGTCGGCGGCACAAAGCCTCAAGGCGGCGGAGTATACATACAAAAATGCCCGGGAACTGGTTGTGCTGGTCGTAGGCAACGCTTATCTGCAGGCTATCGCCAGTGCGGCGCGCGTAGAAACAGCCGAGGCTCAGGTGAAAACGGCGCAGACTCTCTATGATCGGGCAGTCGATCAGCAGAAAGCGGGCGTGAGTCCGGCAATCGACACGCTGCGCTCCCAGGTCGAGTTGCAGAGCCGCAAACAGCAACTGATTTCCGCACGAAACGACTTTGCTAAGCAAAAACTGGTGGTATCGAGGATCATCGGTTTGCCCCTCGGGCAGGAATTCATTCTTACGGACAAAGCCCCCTACGATGCGCTGGTTCCTCCCAGCCTTGAGGAGAGCCTCAGGCGTGCCTTTGCATCGCGTTCCGACTATCAGGCGGCCCTTGCGCAGGAGCGTGCTGCGGAGTTGTCACGGCGCGCGGCAACCGCCGAGTACTACCCCAGCTTCGATGTTGAAGGCGACTTCGGAGATATCGGCGTCAATCCAGCGAGTTCGAACGGTACATTCCACGTTGCAGGAACGGTGACGGTTCCAATTTTTCAGGGCGGGAAGACGCATGCGGATGTCTTACAGGCAGAAGCGAGTTTGCGACAGGCGAAACAACGCCTTGAGGATCTGCGTGCGCAAATCGACAATGATGTGCGAAACGCGTTGCTGGATCTGAATGCGGCGGCCGACCTGGTTGAAGTGGCCCGCAGCTCGATTGATCTTGCGGAGCAAACCCTTACGCAGGCACAAGATCGTTTCTCCGCAGGCGTTGCCGACACCCTTGAGGTCGTGCAGGCCCAGGAGTCCGTAGCTAGCGCACACGAGAATTACATTTCAAGCTTGTATGCACACAATCTCGCCAAGGTGGAACTGGCGCGTTCTGTTGGCAACGCTGAGCAGGGAGTGAAGCTGTACTTGACGAAGGGTAAGTAGACATGGAGACGACAACGAAGACCATGCCGGAAAACGAAACAAGACCGAGCGTCACCGAGCCGCCGCGTGCTCCTCTGCCGGCATCGACTGCTGACTTGCAGGCAAAGCCGTCACGCCGGAGTGATCCGCGTTTCCGGATGTTCCTGATCGCGGGTCTGATCGTTCTGGCGATCGTAGGATTTTTCGTGTGGCGTTACCTCGGCAGCTATGAATCGACCGACGACGCCCAAATCGACGGGCATGTGAACTCCATCAGCGCTCGCGTTTCGGGGCACGTGATCAAGCTCAATGTTCAGGACAATCAGTACGTCGAAGCAGGCACTGTGCTGGTCGAAATTGATCCCACCGACTATCAGGTCGCGGTGCAGCGCGCCCAAGCAGATTATAACGACGCCAAGGCGACAGCGGACGCGGCCGCGGTGGACGTTCCAATCACTTCGGTGAGTACCACCAGCCAGCTTTCTTCCGCTGACGCGGATGTTGTCAACGCGCAGGCCGGAATCAAGGCAGCGCGCCAGCAGTTTGAGGCGGCAAAAGCGAATTTGGCTCAGGCCGAAGCGAATGACGTCAAAGCGCAGAACGACCTCGGGCGGTACAAGCAACTGGTGGACAAGGAGGAGATTTCACAACAGCAATACGATCAGGCGGTGGCGGCATCCAAGGCCAGTGCCGCTGGCGTGCTGGCTGCTCGCGCCCAGGCCGATGCAGCACAGTCCCAGGTTACGCAAGCCGAGGGCAAATTGATTCAAGCGCAAGCCAGTCAGCGCAATGCCGCCACCGGCCCCAAGCAACTCAGCGTGATTCAAGCCCGGGCGCAATCGGCGGAAGCAGCCGCTCTCCGGAAGAAAGCCGATCTCGACCAGGCAATTCTGAACCTGCAGTACACGAAAATCATTGCTCCGGTGACCGGTATCGTCAGCGATCGCACCGTGGAGGTCGGACAGAACGTACAGGCGGGACAGGAACTGATGAAGGTAATCCCGCTTGATGAAAAGGATCTGTGGGTCACCGCCAACTTTAAGGAAACGCAGCTCCGCGATATGAAGGCGGGGCAGAAGGTAACCGTCTGCGTCGATGCGACCGGTAAGTGTTACAAGGGGCACGTCGATAGCGTCGCCGGTGCGAGTGGTGCTCGCTTCAGCTTGTTGCCTCCGGAAAATGCCACCGGCAACTACGTCAAAGTGGTGCAGCGTATCCCGGTCAAGATCGTTTTTGAACCCGGAGAAATCAAAGAGCACGAATTGCGGCCCGGGATGTCGGTGGAACCCAAGGTCTGGGTACGTGAATGAGCGCGGGCGCTATCACGATGAACGAGGCCGACGCCTGGCGGCCTCAGGTTAATCCCTGGATCATCGCGCTCGCCGTGACACTCGCCACTTTCATGGAGGTGCTGGACACCAGCATCGCCAACGTGGCTCTGCCACACATCGCCGGCAGCCTGTCGGCGGGGCAGGACGAAAGCACGTGGGTCCTGACGTCCTACCTGGTTTCTAACGCGATCGTTCTCCCTCTCAGCGGATGGCTTTCGTCGATCATCGGGCGCAAGCGCTTCTACATGAGCTGCGTTTTCGTATTCACTGTCAGCTCATTTTTGTGTGGCTTTGCCCCCAATCTCCCGGCGTTGATCATCTTTCGCATTCTTCAGGGTGCTGGAGGAGGAGGCCTGCAGCCAAGCGAGCAGGCCATTCTTGCCGACACGTTCCCTCCCGCGAAGCGAGGCATGGCTTTTGCTGTTTACGGGATCGCCGTCGTGATGGCGCCGGCGATCGGGCCTACGCTCGGTGGCTGGATTACTGACAATTACAGCTGGCGCTGGATTTTCTTCGTCAACATTCCGGTTGGCATTCTTTCCCTTCTGCTCACCTCGCGTCTGATTCAGGACCCTCCGTACTTGCGGCGCCGGAAATTGAGTGAAACGAAGATCGACTTCGTGGGTCTGGGATTTGTTGCCTTGGGCTTGGGCTGTCTGCAGATCGTGCTCGACAAAGGCCAGCGCGACGATTGGTTCGAATCACACCTCATCACGACCCTCTCAATTGTTGCCGCGTGTTCGTTGATCTTCGTGATCTGGTGGGAGTGGCGTCATAAAGACCCCATCATCGATCTGCACCTGTTCAAGGAACGAACCTTCGCGGTATCGAATCTCCTGATGTTCATGCTGGGATTCGCGCTCCTCGGAAGCACGCTCTTGCTGCCGCTTTTCCTGCAGACGCTTATGGGATATACGGCCGAATTGTCGGGGATGGCGCTTTCTCCTGGCGGCTTCGCGATCATGGTTCTGATGCCATTGGTCGGTTTTCTGCTTTCTAAGTACGACGCGCGCTATCTATTGTTGTTCGGTTTGTCGATGCTCTCATTTTCCTTGTTTCACATGACAAACTTCGACCTGACCATCGACTTCAAGACCGCGGCACTGGCCCGCGTCTTGCAAGCGGTTGGATTGGCATTTCTGTTTGTTCCGATTAACACAGCCGCGTATTCGTTCCTGCCACGAGAGAAAAACAACGCTGCGTCCGGTTTGATGAATCTGGCCCGCAACATCGGGGGCAGCGTCGGGATTTCCTTTGTCACCACGATGCTCGATCGCCGCACGCAGAAGCATTTGAGCGACCTGATGGGTCACCTGACCTCCGCGAATTCCCAGTTCCAGGGCATGGTCCGCGGAGTGGCCCAGTCGCTCGTGGCTCGTGGAACCAGCGCTGCCGACGCACAACAACAGGCTTACGGCGTTGTCCAGAACCTCGTGCAGCGACAGGCGACAATGCTGGCTTATATCGACAACTTCTACATCCTCGGCGCGATAATCCTCGCGATGATTCCTTTTGTGTTCCTGATGAAGAGGACCAAATCCGGCGGCGAAATGGCGGTACACTAGAAGAGGGAGGAGGTTATGTACCGCATCATCGCACTTGAGCGTGAGTACGGCTGTGGCTGTGCCGGCATCGCCTCGCTGCTCGCCGAAAGGCTTGGCTGGAAGCTCTGGGACCAACTGCTGACCGAGGAAATTGCAGCCCAGGGTCATGTAGATTGTGGCACCGTCGAACAACGGTCGGAGAAGGTCGATAGCACATTCTACCGGCTCGCGAAGGTCTTCTGGCGCGGGAGCTACGAGCGTAGTATGCCGACCGCGGAGTCCCAAACCTTCGATGCGGATTGCATGGTGAGCATCATGGAGGGCATTACCGCGAGGATCGCGGATGAAGGTAGTGCTGTCGTCGTGGGACGTGGCGCTCCATATTTTCTCCGGGAACGCGCCGACACGTTTCGGGTGTTTCTGTACGCGCCTCAGGCGGAGAAGATCCGTCGACTAGTGGCGAGCGGAACTCATCCGGAGGAAGCCCAAGAGTTGGTCAATACCGTCGACGGGGAACGCATCGCTTTTATCAAGCATTACTTCAACGCCGATTGGCCGACGCGATGCCTCTACCATATGATGATCAATACGAGCATCGGCGACGAGCACGTTGTCAGAATGATTCTTGACACGATTCGGCTTCTCGGCGGGGCCGACACTGTGACCGGCGCGGGCCTACGCGGCGTGGCGCTGAAGTAGGTGCGTTGCAACAGGCTTCGGTAGGACAGGGCAGCGGCGGCCGGGCACACGTTGCACCTCGGCCCAAATTGCCCCAGCGCAGCCGTGCTAGCGCTAGAGTCTCCTCTCCACAGCAATTTCTGATCACCGAAAAATATCTGGACACGCCAAGACTGGAGATAGCGGATGAATTCGTTCCATCTCGGATCGATTGAGGTTGAAGACACGACGGGGACCGGTGCGAATACGAATACGAAAAGGAATGAGAACGAATGGCGCGCCCGGAGAGATTCGAACTCCCGACCTACAGCTCCGGAGGCTGCCGCTCTATCCAGCTGAGCTACGGGCGCGTGCTTTCAGTTTACAACAGACCCTGGCTCACTGCTCTGGCGGTTCCGGGCAGAATGTCGACTGCGGAATCGGAAAATTACCAGCGGTTGCTGCGTTCTCGGCCGCCACGTCCACCGCCGCCACTACTGCGCTCTGGTTTTGGGCGAGCCTCATTGACGTTCAGCGTGCGCCCACCTACCTGCGACCCGTTTAGGGCGGCGATCGCCTTTTCGCCATCCTCCGAACTCGACATCTCCACGAAGCCAAAGCCCCGCGAGCGTCCAGTCTCACGATCAGTCATGATGGATACCCGGTCGACCTGGCCATAGGCCTCGAACAGTTGACGCAGCTCGTCTTCCGATGTGTTGAAATTCAGGTTTCCAACGAAGATGTTCTTCACGCGGGCGCCTCGGGGGATGAGCTATTTGAGTGTGGCGACTTCGGCAGGAAAGCAGGTGGCGACCTGAGCCCTTCCTGGAATCGAGGCCGTAGTGTCGAACAGTCAAATGCGCGGGAAAGTATAGCAGGGAATTGTCAAGACGGCGGTTTGGGCAATCATGGCAGGTGTAAGGTGCCGATTACACGCTTCAACACTTCTGCTGAGCGCCGGAGATCGTCAATTTCGGAAGCATCCATCTGAATGTGGAGGACTTCGGCAACTCCAGTGCAGTTCACAATGGTTGGCAGACTCAGGCAGACGTCGCTGATCCCATAAAAATCCTGCACTAGGCTCGAGACGCAGAGCACTGTATTTTGATTTCGCAGGATTGCCCCGGTCAGCCGCATGATTCCTGCGGCGACCGCATAGTACGTTGCTCCCTTCCGTTGAATGATTTCGTAAGCCGCGTCGCGTGTGTGTCGGAATATCTCCTCCATCGCACGGGAGTCATATTCCACGCCACGAGTGGCGCACAAATCTCGCAGTTTCATGCCTGCAACGTTGGCCAGCGACCAGATCGGGACCTCGCTGTCGCCGTGCTCGCCAACGATGAAGGCATGCATACTCCGGGCGTCGACGCGAAAATATTCACTCAACAAGTAGCGAAAGCGCGAGGTGTCGAGAATCGTCCCCGACCCGATGACACGCTGAGACGGCAGTCCTGACAGCTTGAGCGTCACGTAGGTGAGCACATCGACCGGGTTGGTGGCGATCAGCAGAATTGCGTTCGGATTGTGCTGAACGACTTTGGGCACGATCTCGCGCCAAATCGCGACATTTCTTTCCGTCAACGCCAGGCGATTTTCGCCGGGAGCTTGTACAGCGCCGGCCGCCAGGACGATCACGGAGGCTCCGACGCAATCCGAGAAATCACCAGCCCAGATGTGTGTCGGGTGGGCGAATGGAACGGCGTGGTTCAGGTCCATTGCTTCGCCTACGGCCTTAGCGTGGTTCTTGTCAATGAGAACGATTTCCGAGGCCAGGCCGCTCAGAAGGAGCGCGTACGCGAAGGTGGCTCCAACGTTTCCGACACCGATCACCGCGACCCGCACTGGTGATGTCGATTGGAAAGGTGCAGTCATCACTCGCTGGGTGTTGCAGGCGGACCACTCTCGGGACGAACGCGATTAACAGCTATCCACGCCCCAAAATCCCTGATGATGATAGCCAAGTTGCAGCAAACGATTTTTCGGGTCGTGGCGCTTTCCGCAGTTAGGACACATCAGGAAACGGCCCCATTGAGATCCATGACGATCGTATTGCTCGGAAACGGCAAAGGTAGTGCCGCAACTGCAAGGGACCAAAAACATACGAAACGGGTCGGAGCCGGTTGTTGCCTTCCTGCCAGACTTCCTTTTGGCCACTAAGAGCTCTCCTCAACCATCACTGCGGTTGCACTCTTCTTGCGCTTGTTTGCCTGCAAGATTTTCTTTCGAAGGCGCAGGCTCTTGGGCGTGACTTCCACGAATTCGTCGTCGGCGATGAATTCGATCGCCTGCTCCAGATTCCGTTGGCGGAACGGAACAAGTCGAATCGCTTCGTCGGAGGTCGAAGCCCGCATGTTGGTGAGCTTCTTCTCCCGGACCACGTTCACGTCCAAATCTGTGTCCTTGGCGTTTTCGCCGATGATCATCCCTTCGTAGACATCGACACCCGGACCGACGAACAATTCGCCGCGCTCCTGCAGATTGTAGAGGGCATATGACGTCGTCACGCCGCTGCGATCAGCGACCAGGGCACCGGTGAGGCGGTGGGGGATTTCGCCTTGCCAGGTCGTGTATCCGTCGAACAGTGAATTCATGACGATGGTGCCGCGCGTGTCGGTGAGCAACTGGCTGCGTAATCCGATCAGACCGCGGCTGGGGACGCGGAACTCGATGCGCACCCGGCCGTAGCCATGGTTGTGCATGTTGGCGACTTCGCCCTTGCGCGCGCCGAGTTGCTCCATGACCACGCCAACGAACTCTTCCGGCACGTCGATCGTGAGGTATTCGACCGGTTCCATGAGCTTGCCGTCGATGCGCCTGGTTACAATCTCAGGCTTGCCAACCATCAGTTCGTAGCCTTCGCGACGCATCATTTCGATCAGGATCGAAAGCTGCAATTCGCCGCGCCCGAGAACCTTGAAGGAATCGGTGCTGTCGGTGTCCTCCACGCGCAACGATACATTCGTGAGCAATTCTTTCGCGAGACGCTCGCGCAAGTTGCGGGAAGTGACGTATGTGCCGTCTTTTCCGGAGAAGGGCGAATTGTTCACGGTGAACAGCATCGCGATCGTTGGCTCGTCGATGATGATCGGAGGAAGCGGCGCCGGATTTTCGGCGTTCGTGATCGTTTCACCGATCGTGATTCCTTCCACCCCCGCGACCGCCACAATGTCGCCGAGATCCGTCTCGGTGATGTCTAAGCGCTTGAGGCCAGAAAAGGAAAACAGCTTGGTAATTTTCGTCTTCTGGAATGAGCCGTCGCGCTTGGCGATGCTCACCTCTTCGCCGGTCCACATCTTGCCATTAAAAACGCGCGCGATGGCAAGGCGGCCGAGATAGTCGCTGTAGTCAAGGTTGGCGACCAAGATCTGTAGCGGGCCTTCCAGATCGCCCTGCGGCTCCGGAATTGTCTTCACGATCGCATCGAAGAGCGGTTCGAGATTCTGGCCGCCACCCTTCATGTCGGTGGAGGCTGTGCCCGCCTTCGCGTTGGTGTAAAGGACCGGAAACTCAAGCTGGTCTTCCTTGGCGTCGAGATCAATAAAGAGGTCGTAGATTTCGTTCAAGACCTCCTGCGGACGGGCGTCGGCGCGGTCGATTTTGTTGATGACCACAATCGGCGGAAGCTTGGCCTCCAGCGCCTTGCCGAGCACGTAGCGCGTTTGCGGAAGCGGTCCTTCGCTGGCGTCGACCAGGAGCATTACGCCGTCCACCATCTTCAGGGCCCGTTCGACTTCGCCGCCGAAGTCGCTGTGGCCGGGAGTGTCGACAATGTTGATCTTGACGCCGCCATGGAAGACCGAAGTATTTTTGGCGAGGATGGTGATTCCGCGCTCGCGCTCGAGTTCATTGGAATCCATCACGCGGTCTACATGAGTTTCGTTCGAGCGGAATGTGCCGCTTTGCTGCAAAAGGGCATCGACGAGCGTGGTCTTCCCGTGATCGACATGGGCGATGATAGCGATATTGCGAATACTTAAACTCAAACAGGATCCTTTTTCTCAGAAATAGCAAGAGGTGGGAACAGGTGCTCCCACCTCTACTTTACTATGCAGCGGTGACGGACACACTACGCTGCTTCATTCCTCTCAAATCAGCCGGCGAAAGCTACGGCCTCGGGACGGGAAGGAACCGGTTTACCGGCGAGACGATGTTCGACTTCCTTGGCTACTCGTTTCGCAGCAATGATCGCCTGGGTGGTGCTGGAGATGGGTCCCTCCGAGTCCGTATTTGCGAAGAAGATACGGTCCATTGGCTCGCGAAGCAGCGGCTGCACCTTGGTGAACAGTCCCGGCATGGTCATATACATGGGGTGTCCTCTCCGATACAGGTGCACTTCGACAGGATCGACATTGAAGGCGGGAAGAAGCTTCTGGAAATCTTGCAGCACCTTGCCGGCAACCCTGCGGGCTGTTGGCTCGGTGAGCAGAAGTCGACGGTCTTCTTCGTGGAGCGGGGTATAGCAGCTGAGGATGTTGTACTTCGGACGAAAGCCGGGCTGGTTGCGAATCACCCAGTCAGCCACGATGAAGTCCGTGAATGAATTGCCCGGGCACCAGTTGTCGAATCCCTTGCGGTAGATCTCCTTGTCGAAGATCAGATTCACCAGTGCGTACGGGATGTAGCGCATCTGCTGCATGGCCTCGTCTTGCTTGTCGGGAATACCTTCGACAATTCGGCGCGTGATGAATTTCGGGGTGGCCATGATTACGGCTTTCGCGGCAACTGTCTTTAGATCGGCACCCTGGAGATAGGTAACGTTGACCTCCTCCTTTTCGGTCGAGACCGCGACGATGGTAGCGTCCGTCACCATCCGATCGGCGTATTTCGGCGTCAGGACCTCGGCCAAATGTTTGCTGAGTGCGCCCAGCCCGCCGGGCCAGGTGTAGCGATCGTCTTTGCGGTTCGGTGCCGCGGCCCACTGCAATTGACTGACGACTGCGGCAGCGGGCGAATCGTCCGAGCGCGATCCCCAACTGGATGCGCCGAAGCCGTCCCACCACAGTTGCAGTTCGGGCGGGTATCCCTTCATCAAGTCTGTCGCCGGCACGTTATAGAGCTCGGTTTCGCGTTTTTCGTAGTCGATCGCTAACAGTTCCTTGCGAAACTTCTTGAAGGCGTCGCGAATGGTCGGAGAGTAAGGCAGCTTGTCGATGCCGTCGCCCCATGTGTCGGCGACAAATTCGCCGTTCACAATTGTTGGATCGAAGTTGTCCACGGGAAAAGGTTTCAGTCCGATTTCGTTGGCGAAGTCGACCACCGACTGGTTGTCGGCGAACGCCGAGCCGGTTGCGTAGGCCTGGCCCTGGAACTCCATCAAATACGCGTTACCACCGAAATGAGGTTCTTTCTCAAGCAGGAGGAAGTCGTGCTTTTGCAGCAGGTGAGCCGCTGCCAGGCCGCTTATGCCTCCGCCAACGATTACGATGTCGTGCTTTGCCGAAGCCGGAGGCCGCGTGAAGACCTTGCCGTCGCGAACCTGGTGGCAGACCTTGTGCTCCTCGCCCTCGATGGTGGGTGCGGTGTCGGCGGGGGTGGCGAACAAGGCCATATCCACCGGGCATCCGGAGGCGACTGCTCCCGCGACAACGAACCTGATGAAATCCCTGCGATTTGAGCCCACGACTTAGTCTCCTTGGACTGGGGTTTCGATGAGTTCTGCAGCGATCTCGGGTGAGCCCTCGGCGCGGGCCCTCAACCGGTACCACAGCACGATCACCACTAGCGAAAAGCTGAAGATAATTGTGGAAATGGCGTTGATCTCCGGAGTGATCCCACGGCGCAGGCGTCCCCAGATTTCCAATGGAAGCGTGTTGTCACGGCCGATCAGGAAAAAGCTGACGGCGATCTCATCCATGGAAAGAGTGAAGATGAGAAGTGCGGCGCCAATGATCGGCAGCTTCAGGTTGGGCAGCGTGACTCTCCAGAATGTTTGCCAGTAGTTTGCGCCCAAATCGAGAGACGCTTCCTCCTGCGCGCGGTCGAGTTTCTGCAAACCGGCGAACACTTCGGTCGTCGCGACCGAGATCAAGGCTGTGCCGTGTCCTATCACAATTGTGAGCAGGCTAAGGTTGATCTGTGCTCGGGCAAAGAGCATGAGTAGCGAAAGACCCGTGATGATGCCGGGCAGTATGAGCGGCAGAAGCACAAGGCGACGGAAGACAGCCTTTCCCGGAAAGTGAGCGCGATCGAGAGCGAGAGCAGCGGGAATTCCGAGTCCAAGCGCTATGGCGACGGCGGCTGCCGCCACCACCAGACTGTTGGCCACGGATTCCCAAATGGCACTGTCCGCGAACAGCGTGCGATACCACGCGAGCGTCAGATCGCGAGGAGGGAAGCCGCCTACCCCACTGCCGTTGAATGAATAGACGATGAGCACGACAATCGGCAGATACAAGAAGAAGAACACCGCGACCACGTGCGCGAACAGCCAGGTCGGCCGGGAGTCCTTCCGCATCGTTGTGCTCACGAGAAACTCCATTTCTTCTCCAACCTCTCGGACACAAACAGCAGGCTCACGACCAGCACGAGCATACAAAGCGAAATCGCCGCGCCCAGCGGCCAGTTGTAGGCAGCTCCAAACAAACTGACCACGATGTTGGAGATCATGATGCCGCTGGGGCCTCCGAGCAGCGCCGGAGCGAGAAAGTCGCCGAGGCTGAGCACGAACGCAAACGTTGCTCCGGTCAGGACTCCTGGAATCGACAGCGGGAAGATCACCCGCCAGAACGTTTGCTGCGGAGAAGCGCCGAGGTCCTGTGAGGCTTCTACGAGATTGCGTGGAATGTGCTCCAGCGCGGCATAGATGGGGAGAAACGTAAACGGCGTGTAGATGTGCGTCAGTGTCAGCACGACCGCGAACGGGCTATACAGCAAGAACTCAAGCGGATGCTTGGTGAGGTGCAGGTACTGCAGCAAAGTGTTCAGGACTCCCTCGCTGCCTAGAATCGTCTTCCACGCGTACGCGCGCACGAGGTAGCTCACCCACAGGGGAATGATTACGAGTTGGTAATAGAGATCTTTTCTGGCTCCCGCATAAAAAGAGAGGAAGTACGCTAATGGGTAACCGAGCATTAGCGAGAAAAGGGTTACCCGTGCCGCGATCCACATCGAGCGGAGCAGCGTCTGCCAATACACCGGGACTCTTAAAAGCTCACGATAGTTGTCCAGATTCCAAATGTGGACGATGATCTGCGATTGGGACACGGACCAAAAGCTGTAACAGAACATCAAGAAGTACGGCACTACCAGAAACACCACCACCCAAGTCAGTGGAGGCACGGTAACGAAACTGCGGTATGCACGTGAAAACATGAGCTAGAGCCTCTCGGGAGACTCGCGTACTGGCACGGCGTCACACGTTTGGAACTCCCACTCGAGTTCGTCCTGCAACTCGACCTGGCTGGCAGTTCGCACTGACAAAGTCAGGCCGTCGGCGCTCTCGATTTGGACCAACTCGGTTGCGCCGTGAAAGGCCTTCTGCTTGACCTTGCCGCGAAACACCACGGCATCATCCGAAGACGACTTTAACGTCGCCCTGTGCAGCCGAATGTTTTCCGGCCGGACTGAAAGAAGGGCTGAGCCATCGGACATGTTCGTCTTCCACGACAAGCTGTTGCATCGCAGAATGCCGCTGCGTACCTCTCCATGAAGCAAATTCGTGTGACCGATGAACTGTGCGGTGTACGCGGTTGCCGGTCGATTGTAGATTTCGCGAGGGGCGGCTACCTGCTCGAGTTCACCCATGCGCAACAGAGCGATACGATCAGACATGACCATGGCTTCCTCCTGGTCATGTGTGACGAAAACGAATGAGATGCCAACTTCACGTTGCAGGGACTTCAGTTCCCCCTGCATTTGACGGCGAAGATTTGCGTCTAGAGCGGAGAGAGGTTCGTCGAGAAGCAGCATTTTCGGCTGCTTCACCAATGCTCGTGCTAACGCGACCCGCTGCTGCTGGCCGCCACTGATTCGCGAGGGTTTCGCCTTCGCGTGCGCGGTCATCTTGACCCGGGCCAGGGCTTGCTCGACGCGCGAATCGATGTCGTTTTCCGGCGGTCGCGCAACGCGCAAGCCATAGGCAACATTCTCTTCTACAGTCAAATGAGGAAATAACGCATAGTGCTGAAAGACCGTGTTGACTCGCCGCTTATAGGGTGGAAGCCGGTCAAGGCGTTCTCCGCCCATCCGAAGTTCGCCCGACGTGGCACTCTCAAAACCCGCGATGATCCGCAGTAGAGTCGTTTTACCCGAACCGCTTTCTCCAAGGATCGTCAGGAATTCGCCTTCTGCTACTTCAAGCGAGATGTCTCGTAACACGACGTTTTTGCCGAATGTTTTCGCGATATTGCGCACGCTGAGCAAGGATGTGATTCCTTGCGCGGTGACCGCGGATTCGGCAGGTCTTGTGGTCGTTCCCATGGTTCGCTTAGCGCCGAGCCAATGCGCCCTTTTCTGCTGACTGCCCTGCTATTGCGCCGCCTTCACTTCATTCCAGATCTCGGTGTACTTCGCGCGCCGTGGGACGTCCTGCCAGAAGTAGATTCGTTTCTGATAAGTGTCGGCACCGTCAAGATGCAAGGCCTGCCGTTGCTCCGCCGTCATCAGTTGCCCGGCCTGTGGATTGGCGGGCACATAGCTGGTCACATCCGCCACGAGCTTTTGGGTCTTGGCCTGCACCATGTACTCGAGAAACTGATAAGCCAACTCCTTGTTTTCACTTGCCGAAGTAATCATCAAGTGATCGATCCACCCCGTCGTATTTTCCTTGGGAATGGTCTCTCCCACAGGAAAGTCGAGCTTCTTTAATTCGACTGTATTGAGTGGCCAACCCATCGCCAGCACGACCTCGTGATTCTGAAAGAGATTGGTCAGTTCGCCTCCTGTGGCCCACATCTTGCGAACATTCGGCTTCAGTTCCAGAAGCTTCTTCTTCACTGCGTCGAGTTGCTGATCGCTCAAGTTGTAGAGTTGGTCAGGATCGGGCTTGTCATATCCGAGAATCTGAGCTGCCATGTAGACGGTCGAGAGTTCGTCCCACACTGAAACCTTTCCGCGATACTTCGGATCCCACAGCACGCTCCAGCTGTCGGGCGGCTGAGCAAACACCGATGTGTCATAGATCAGAGGATTCGGGCCCCACGTGAATGGCACTCCATAGACGTTGCCGTTCACGTGGACCAGCGGCATGCCCGTGAGTTTCGGCGAGAGTTGGCTGTAGCTTGGAATTTTCGAGAGATCGAGCGGTGCAGCCAGCCCGGCCGACGAGATCATCTTTGCGACGTCACTCGAGGGAGAGATGATGTCGTAGTTGCTGGCACTTCCCCCGCGCAGCTTGGAGACCAGTTCGTCGCTGGTACCCATATAGGAAGCTGATACCTTGCACTTGCACTGCTCCTCAAAACCCTTCACGAACGATTGGTCGGCATAGCCCTCCCATACAAGGAGGTTGAGTGCTGGTGCTTTCTTTGTGCAATAGGTGAACCCGAGCAACAGAACGAGCAGCGAGATTACCAGCACGCATCGCTTCATGAATCTGTCTGTCCTCCGCGGCAAGCAAAACTGGCGGTCTCGCCGGAGATTGTTCACGACTGTTCCCGGTCCCCTGCCACCCTCAGAACGTGGGCGGCGTATTTACCCACAGGACCCACGTCTCCGAACGTCCCGGATTCTTCCAGCGATGCGGGGTTGCGCTCTCAAAATAAAAGCTATCGCCAGACTTCAGACGGTATTCCTGACCATCGAGAGCAATCTGCAGTTCTCCCCGCATCACCAGCAAAAACTCTTCGCCCTCGTGCGTGTAAGACTCGCCGCTGCCGGCGTTCGGGGCGATCCGGAACAGGTGCGGTTCCATTACCGTGTTCCCCCACGCAAGCAACTCCATACGCACTCCGGGGCCCGCTTCCAGGACCTTGCGCCCCTTGGGGCGAACCAGGCGGCTGTTCGACTCGGCAGGATCGAAGAAGTCCAAAATGTTGGTCTTGTAGAAGCGCGCCAGCCGGCGAAGCGTGCTGACCGATGCGCTCATCTGCGAGCGCTCGATCGCACTGAGGAAACCGACGGAAATCCCCACAGCCTTAGCCACGCGCGCCAGCGAAAGGCTCTCACGAATGCGCAACTGGCGCAGGCGCGCCCCGATGGCCCCTGATGTGCCATTTGAAGTGGAATGGATCAGACCCTCGCGTTTGAGAAGTTCTACGATGGCCGGGGCGTTCAGGCCGCGGACGCGGCGCAGAAAACGTGCCCGCTTCAGGAGCTTCACGTCGTCCGCGCTGTAAAGCCGGTACTTGCTCTCGGTGCGCTGTGGACGCGTCAAACCGAGGCTTTCCCAGGAGCGGATCACCGACGGGGAAACGCCCACGACTCGGGCCACGTCGCCGATTTTCAAGTAAGGTTTGGCGCCCTCTGGCTTCATGCCTCAGATCTATTTCACTGTCATTTGACTGCTACGCGGGATCGGTATTTTTCGCTTGACAGGCCGCGGGAGCTTCTCTAACCTTGCGCGATTATAGCAAGGTTTGTTTTCAGCGCAAGCTGGTCCGTCAAACAAAAATTGCGAGCACAACTTCCTCTTTTCCCCGGAGGTCTCATGCGGTCGTTCCACCCGACGCGAGTTCTGGCTGCCTTCTTCTATCTTTTTTGTTCCACATTGCTGACTGCCCAAAGTACCGGAGGTCGGATCCTGGGCCGGGTGACCGACCCCAGCGGCGCCGTCGTGAACAACGTGAAAGTTACGCTGATCAACGAAGCCACAGGCACTCAGCGCTCCGTGACCACGAATGAATCGGGGGACTACGTACTGGTCGAGGTGACACCCGGGACGTATTACACCGAGTATGAACTGACAGGATTTAAGAAGAACGTCCGCCATGGCATCACCGTGGACGTGAACCAGGTCGTGACCCTGAACATGGTGTTGCAGCTCGGCGAAGCGAAGGAGATTGTCGACGTCACCTCCGAGGCGCCGCTTGTAGACACGACTACGACGCAGTTGGGCGCGGTCGTGAATAACCGCTCCATCAATGAACTTCCCCTGAACGCAAGAGATACTTACCAGTTCCTGCAACTGCAGCCGGGCGTACAGTCCCAGCTTGGCAGCAGCGGCAGCACCTTTTACGGTAGCGATGCGGCGGGATCAGTGTCAGTGAACGGCGGCCGTGGCCGCGCCAACAACTTCAGCGTGAACGGTGGCGACGCCAACGACACCTTTGTAAACGCCGCGGCGGTGCAGCCCACACCGGACGCGGTCGACGAATTTCGCGTCATCACCAACACCTTCGACGCCGAGTACGGCCGCAACTCGGGCGCAGTCGTGAACGTCATCACCAAGTCGGGGACGAACAGCCTGCACGGTGACGTCTATGAATACTTCCGCAACAAGGTCCTCAACGCGCAGGGTTTCCTGAATACGGTAAAGCCTCAGTTCAATCAGAACCAGTTCGGTGGAACATTGGGTGGTCCGCTCAAAAAAGACCGTACATTCTTTTTCGGATCCTACGAGGGGCGGCGCGTCAGGAAGGGAGATGCCAGTCCGCTGGTGCAGTTGCCGACGCCGGCCGAGGTCGGTGGAGACTTCAGCGCAGGCGGCAACACGTTCGGCGGAGGGATTGCGGTGCCGCCTAACTCAACCACGCCACCATTCTTGGCCCAAGCCTTGGACGGACGCCCGGGATGCGATGCCGCCCTGGGACTGTCGCCGGGCGGCATCGCGGCCCTGCCCGTGGATCCGGCGTCACAAACGATTCCCTGGAGTTCAGTCTTTCCAACAGCGATGATTCCGACTGCGTGCATGGATCCCGTCTCGCGAAGCATGTTGCAGTACCTGCCTGCAGCGAACTTGCCAGGCAGCCAGTTTCAAGGGGTGCCAACGGGATCTGACAATCAAGACCAGTTCACGATTCGTGTCGATCATCGGATTAACGACCGCCAGAGCCTCAGCATTTATTACTACTTCACGGACGAAACCGACCACGCACCCTTTTACGGATTCCAGGCTTCAGGAGCGAACGTGCCTGGCTACGGTACGATCGTCAAACAGCGCTTCCAGCAATGGAATCCATCGCACACCTGGACCATTAATAACTCCCTCGTGAATGAATTTCGAGTGACGTATTTGCGGGAAGGTCAACTGACGTTTCAACACCCCCAGAATACCGGTCTGGTAACTAGCTTCTGCACCGGCGCAGCAGCCACGAATTGCTTCACGGGCGTATCTGACTCAAACAGCGGACCGAACTCGATTCAGGGCCAGCTCGGGACGAATCCGAAATACGGTATTACTCCCGGCTTGCCCGCCGACCGCACGGGGTTGCCCTTCTTGAATGTGGCTGGAGGCTTTAACCTCGGAAACGGTTGGGAAGGCGAATTGCCTCAGGTGGGGAACTCGTTCCAGTTCGCCGATAACCTTAGCTGGGTAAAAGGGAATCACACGGCAAAATTCGGCGCTGACGTTCGACGTTCGCGATTCGACCAGACTCTCTATTACAACGTCAGCGGAAACTTCACATTCGACAGTTCGGGCACGAACGGCGTTCTGTCCACGGACAACTATCCGGGCTACTTCCTTGGCTTGGTGGACACCTATTCGCAGGGATCGGCGCAGCGAGAGAATGTCAGAAACACCGGCCTGTATCTTTTTGCACAGGACAGCTGGAAGCTTAAGCCGAACGTGACCCTGAACTATGGACTGCGCTGGGAGTTGGACACACCTTTAACGGACGTCCTAGGCCACGTGCAGACGTTCCGGCCGGGGCAGAACAGCAAATCGTACCCGTGCACCACTTCCCAGCCTGACTTTCTCGGTAACCCTAGTGCGCTCGCATACTGTCCAACGGGGCTTGTGGTTCCTGGCGATCCGGGTGTGCCGGCCGGGATGACATCTACTTATTACAAAGCTTTTGCTCCGCGCATTGGGCTTTCTTACAGCCCCAATTTCAACAATGGTTTCCTCGGAAAATTGTTTGGGAGCAATGGCAAGACTAGCATCCGTACGGGATGGGGTTTGTTCTACAACCCGATGGAGCAATTGGTCCTCGAACAATTTGGAGCCGAGCCACCGTTTGGAAGCAGCCCAAGTTTCTTCAATACCTTCTTCAATACGCCTTTCATCGGGCAGAGTGGCAGCGTTGCGTCGAACGGTTTCAACGGTATCCTCACGCCGCCCAAGGGGCAGGATCCGAATTGGGTGAACTTCGCTCCCATCCTGATGTACGGCGACTTCCAGCCGCACCTGCGCACCCAATACACCGCACAGTACAACCTCAGCCTCCAGCGAGAACTTGCGAAGGACCTGTTGTGGCAGATCAATTATGTCGGATCGCAGGGGCACCGTCTGCTGGCCTCTCACGACATCAACGCGGGCAATCCTCAGACGTGTCTGGACCTTGCAGCTCTTGGCCAGGGTTGTGGTCCCACTGGCGAGGACTCACCTTATCAATTCAATTTGATGACTGGACAAACCTTACATATGCCCAATGGACAGGTGCTCACAGGCACCGCCGCCGGACTTCCGATTTTCCTCGCGGGCACGCGTCCCTACTCTGCTCCAAACTGCGTCACGAGCGGCCCCAATGCCGGAATGAACTGTCCCGCGAACGGCAATCCGATTTTCACCAACATCTTCGCCGAAGACACAATCGCGACGTCAGCCTACAATTCGCTACAGACCATGCTGGAGAAGCGCTTCTCCCATGGCGTGCAATTCCAGGCTGCCTATACGTGGAGCAAGTCACTCGATTGGGCGTCGAGCTTCGAGGAGACGCTGAACCCCTTCAATCCCAAGGCGAGCCGCTCGCTTTCTCTGTTCAACTCTGCCCAGCGCTTCGTGATTAATTACGTTTGGGACCTGCCTATCCCGAAGTACAGCGGGTTCAAAGGCAAGCTGCTCGACGACTGGCAACTCTCGGGTATTACGCAGTTCCAGAGCGGCTTCCCGATCCGGTTGCAAACACAGAATGACAACGAGTTGATCGGCAGCCTGTTCTTCTTCGGTACAGGTGCTCCGCAAATGACTGGATCTGTACCGCAGTTGCAGAATCCCAAAGCGGTCCAAACCATTAACGGAGTTACCGGACGGTACTACCTGACGCCCGGCCAGTTCGCAGATCCCACGCCGGGAACGTTCGCAACGACTCCGCGGTCGATCTGCTGCGGCCCCGGAGAGAATCAGTGGGATATCACATTCTCGAAGAGAATCGCGATCACGGAGGCAAAGTACTTCCAGTTCCGCGGCGATATTTTCAACGCTTTCAATCGAACTGAATTTGTTAATCCAGATGGAAACTTCTCGAACTCAACCTTCGGCCAGGTGTTGCAAGTGCGCGACCCGCGGCTGCTCCAGTTCGCTTTGAAGTTCTATTTCTAAATGAGACAATGAACAAGCAAACCCCAAGTCCCGGGCGGCTTCCCGCCGCCTGGGCACATTAAATCTAATGGCCACCACAACGGCCTGAGCATTCCTGGAGATTCCCGATGTACCCCGAATTGCAGAAGGAGCTCGAAACTTTCGAGCGCCGTACGCCGAAATCCGCCGAAGCCCACAAGCGCAACTTGAAGCGCCTGCCGCTGGGCGTCGCCAGCAACTATCGCGCTTATGATCCTTATCCGATCTTCGTGAAAGAAGGCCAGGGATCGCATTTCCGCGATCTTGATGGCAACGACTACGTAGACCACAACCTTTGTTTCGGCGCGCTGATGGCCGGACACTGCCACCCCGCCGTGATGAAGGCTGTGAACGCACGGCTCTCTACAGGCACGATGTTCGGAATGCCGCACGACATGGAGTGGCAACTCGCCGAAGAGATTTGCAAGCGCTTTCCAGTCGAGATGGTTCGCTTTGGTTCAAGCGGTACCGAAGCGACTATGCATGCAGTACGCCTGGCACGCGCGGCAACCGGTCGCGACAAGATCGTGAAGTTCGAAGGCGGCTACCACGGACTGCACGACTCGGCGCTCGTCAGCGTGAAGCCCCACGCGCCTGACTTCGGTGATGTGAAGAATCCCGTATCAGTTCCCGGTGGGCTGGGGGTTCCGAAAGCGTCAATCGCGAACGTGGTGATCGCTACATTCAATGACCTCGAGACGGTGGAACGCCGATTCAAGGAAAATCCCGGACAGATTGCCGCGATCATTCTCGAGCCGATCCTGATGAACGTCGGCCTGTGCATGCCGCAGCCCGGTTTCCTCGAAGGCTTGCGTGAGATTGCCACAAAGAACGAGGCGCTGTTGATCTTCGACGAAGTGAAGACGGGAGCGAAGCTGGGTTGGGGCGGCGCTTCGGAATACTACAGTGTCACGCCCGACATGATCTGCCTTGCGAAGTCGATCGGCGGCGGATTCCCGCTGGCAGCGTTCGGTGCACATAAGTCTGTCATGGACCTGATCTCGCAGCACAAGGTCTTTCACGGCGGTACCTACAACACCAATCCGGTTTCGATGGCCGCGGGACTCGCGACCTTCAGCGATGTTTTGACCCGCGAGAACTACGCGCACGTCGACAAACTCAGCAAGAAGCTGGTTGACGGGTATAACAAAATCATCGCCAAGGTCGGCTTGCAGGCGTACATCGCCCAGGCCGGCGCGAACGGCGCGTTGATGCTCTATCCGAAGGAGATCCAGAACTATCGCGACTGGCTCGGGATCGACGTGGATCTGTGGCGTCATTACTGGTTTGGCATGGTGAATCGGGGCGTAATGCCGCAGCCTTACTGGCAGGACGAGCAGTGGACGATGTCGGTGCAACATACCGAAGCGGACATCGACAAACACATTGCCGCCTTTGACGACATTGCTGTATCGCTCGCGAGGGCGCAGCAGGAACGTGCCGGAAAAGAACCAGCTCTGGCCACGCACTAGAAGATGCCTTGTGGGGCGGGCGCTCTCTGCCCGCCCTGCAACACTAAAACAGGAGTTGCTTTGTCCGATCCAATCACCGACAACCAGCCGCACCTGAAGCGAGTCCTGGGACGCTGGGATCTGGTGCTCTTGTTTGTCGTGGCAGTCTTCAACCTGAACGTCGTCCCGTCGATTGCCGCCAACGGCGGCGTGACGGTCTGGCTTTGGATCATCTCTCTTCTGCTTTTCTTCTGGCCGCAGGGCATCGCCGTCATTGAGTTGGCACATCGGTATCCGGGCGAGGGAGGAGTTTATCTGTGGGCCAAGGAAGTCTTCGGAGATTTCCACGGGTTTCTCTCGGGCTGGTGTTACTGGACCAACAACATGCTCTACGTGCCGACGGTGATGCTTTATTTCGTTGGCGTATCGGTGTTCGCGATGGGGCCGGGACACGCAGGACTGGCCGACAACAAGACTTTCGCGATGGTGACATCGCTTGTGCTCCTGGCATTCCTGACCGTGTTGAACATCGTGGGACTTGGGGTAGGCAAGTGGCTGAACAACGTCGGCGCGATTGGAACGTTTGTCGCAGCTGCTGTTCTTATCGGTCTCGGCCTGGCGATTTTCTTGCGCTTTGGAACGACGGTCACGACGAGTGATTTCCGCATTCCAGCTGACCCGCGCTTCGTTCTGAATTCGTTTGGCGTGATCTGTTTCGGCTTAGTTGGCTTAGAACTCGCCTCGATCATGGGCGATGAGATCCGGGACCCCCAGAAAACGTTGCCCGGAGCCGTTGCCTGGGGAGGTGTTGTGTCGGGCGCGCTTTACATTGGCGCGACGCTGACACTACTCATCGCCGTGCGCCGCGATGAAATCAGCGTGCTCCAGGGGATTGTTCAGGCCGTCAGTCACATGGCGGGCAAGGTCGGTGTCGGTTGGATCATCGCACCTTTCGCCGTCATGCTCAGCCTCTCGATTGCAGGAATCGGATCCGCGTGGATGGGTGGATCGGCGCGCATCCCCTTCGTCGCCGGTCTGGATTCTTATATGCCGTCGTGGCTGGGGAAAATCCACCCGAAGTACGCGACCCCTTACGCGGCGCTCATCGTGCAAGCTTTCGTTTCTCTGGTCCTTGTGGTGGTTAATTTCTATGCCTCCGGTGGCGTGCAGGAAGCCTTTCAGAGAATGCTGTCGCTGGCAGTCGTGTTGCAATTGGTGCCGTTTTTGTATGTGTTCGCGGCGCTTTTGAAATTCGCTGCGAAGAAAACATTGGAAGGTGGCCGCTACAGTCGCGGAACTCTGCTGTTCGCCGGCAGCGCCGGGTTCGTCACCACCCTGCTGGGAATTGCGCTGGCGTTCTTCCCGGCCAAGCAGATCACTTCGGTTTGGAAGTATGAAATCTCGATGATTGGGATCACGCTGGCCTTTCTGTTGCTGGCTGTCTTCTTCTTTTTTGTCTACGGACGTTTGAAATCGCCCGCGACAGCCACGGTTGAGCCGGCAGGAGCGGCGCGTACCACGTGACAAGGATCGGCCGTCGGTCGGGTTGAGGCGGCCTTACATTCGATCACTTGCCCGGCGAAGTGCGGGCGCCCTGAAAAAGGTAGTTCGCGGAGGATTTATGCCCAGTGGAGTACAGACCGAAGTCAAGACCTATCAGATGTACATCAATGGCGAATGGGTCGACAGCAAGTCGTCGAAGACCTTTCCTGTTTACGATCCGGCGTCGGAAGAAATCATTGCGCAGGTCCCCGACGCAAATGCCGAGGACGTAAACCGCGCTGTGGCTGCGGCCAAAGCCGCTTTTGAGGACGGTCCGTGGGCGAGTACGACAGCGCAGGAGCGCGGACGCGTTCTGTTCCGCCTGGCCGACAAGATTCGGCAGAATCTTCCGGCTCTTGCCGAACTCGAGGCACGCAACTGTGGCAAGCCGATCGTCGAAGCTGAATTTGACATCAACGACGCGGCCACCTGCTTCGAGTATTACGGCGGACTGGCAACAAAAATTCTCGGCTTCGTCAATCCCGTTCCCGATAACGCCGTCAGTCTGACGCTGAAAGAACCCGTAGGCGTCGCCGGGCAGATTATTCCCTGGAACTATCCACTGCTAATGGCGGCATGGAAGCTGGCGCCGGCGCTTGCTGCGGGCTGCACGTGCGTCCTTAAGCCGGCCGAACAAACCCCGCTCACCGCGCTCGAATTCGCCAATTGGTTCTCGGAAGTCGGTCTGCCTCCCGGAGTCGTCAATATCATCACAGGTTTCGGCGAGAGTGCTGGTGCCCCGCTCGTACAGCACCCCGACGTGAACAAAATTGCTTTCACTGGCAGCGCGGCAGTCGGCAAGATCATCGTGAAGCAGGCTGCGGATACTGTGAAGCGCGTCACTCTCGAACTGGGCGGAAAGTCTCCAAATATTTTCTTCGCTGACGCGGATTTCGAAGCCGCGATCGACGGCGCTCTGTTTGGCGTCTTCATCAACCAGGGTGAAGTTTGCTCTGCCGGCAGCCGGATCCTGGTACAAAAGCCGATCTACAAAAAGTTCGTCGACGCGATGGCGGAAAAGGCGAAGAAGATTAAGCTCGGCGCACCGCTCGATCGCGAAACCAAGATGGGGCCTCTGGTCAGCAAGGATCAATACGATCGTGTGCGTTCCTATCTTGAAATCGGCAAGAAGGAAGCGAAGCTCGCGTTTGGCGGCAATCGCCCCGAGCAATTCTCCAAGGGATACTACGTGCAGCCAACCATCTTTTACGACGTCGACAACAGCGCACGTATTGCTCGCGAAGAGATTTTCGGCCCCGTCGCCGCGGTCATTCCCTTCGAAGACGAAAAAGATGCGGTGAAGATCGCCAACGACTCTCCCTACGGTCTGGCTGCTGCTGTGTGGACGCGTGACATCTTCAAAGCCTTCCGGGCTGTGAAGTCATTGCGGGCCGGTATCGTCTGGGTGAATCACATGCAACCGACTTACGTCGAAGCGCCCTGGGGCGGTTACAAGCAGTCTGGCTTTGGGCGCGAACTCGGTCCTTGGGGGATTGAGGAGTATCTCGAAACCAAACAAGTTCACATCAACCTCAACGAAGCTCCAATCGGGTGGTACTGAGATGGCGACGATTCAACTGAAAACCCAGATTCCGGGACCGAAATCGAAAGCGCTGGGCGAACGCCGCGCTGCCGCAATCCCACGGGGCCTGTCGCAAGGTACGCCCGTCTACGTAGCGAAGGCCGAAGGCGCTGTCCTCGAAGACGTTGACGGCAATCGTTACATCGACTTTGCAGGAGGCATCGGTTGCCAGAATACCGGACATCGCGCGCCGGGTGTGGTTCGCGCGATTGAGCGGCAACTGGAGAAGTTCCTGCATGTCTGCGTGCAGGTAACCGGGTACGAAAGCTACGTACGTCTTGCCGAACGGATGAACCAGCTAACTCCCGGCGATTTCCCGAAGAAGACACTGTTTGTGAACACCGGGGCCGAGGCGGTAGAGAATGCCGTGAAGATTGCTCGTGCTGCCACTGGGCGTCCTGGCATCATCACCTTCGAAGATGCCTTTCACGGGCGCACGATGATGGCGCTGTCCCTCACCAGCAAGACGCATCCGTACAAAGCGGGTTTTCAGCCTTTTCCGGGAGAGGTCTACCGAATTCCTTACGCCTATTGCTATCGCTGCTCGTATTCCTTGAAATATCCGTCGTGCGATCTCTATTGCGCGCGGCATCTCGAAGACACCTTCAAGCGCGTCGTCGCTCAGGAAGGCGTAGCCGCGGTGATTGCAGAACCGGTTCTGGGCGAAGGTGGCTTCGTCGCGCCACCGCCGGATTACTTCCACACGCTGATTGACATCTGTCACAAACACAGCGTGCTGTTTATCGCGGATGAAGTGCAAAGTGGCTTTGGGCGAACCGGTGCTCTCTTCGCCAGCGAGCGCTACGGAATTGAGCCTGACATCGTCGTCACTGCGAAATCGATCGGCGGTGGCTTGCCCTTAGCCGCAATCACTGGCCGCGCCGAAATCATGGATGCCCCGGGCCCGGGCGGCCTGGGTGGCACGTTTGCCGGGAATCCGGCGGCTTGCGAAGCTGCGCTCGCGGTGCTCGACATATTCGAGCACAAGGACCTCTATGCGCGTGCCAACGAAATAGGGGATCGTTTCCAGACACGCGCACGTGAGTGGCAGAAGCGCTGGCCGATGATTGGTGATGTGCGTGGTCTGGGAGCAATGCAGGCGATGGAACTCGTGCAATCGCAGGAAACACGCGAGCCCGCTGCTCAAGAAACCAAGCAGATCACCCAGTACTGCTACGAGCATGGCCTGATCACCATTTCTGCCGGTTCTTACGGGAATGTGATTCGTCTGCTCATGCCACTCGTGATAACCGACGAGCAACTGGAAGAAGGACTGAACGTACTGGAAGGCGCACTGAAAACGGTTTACGAAAGAAAGCACGAAGCCGCTGCGCAGGCGGTGTAAGCTAAACACATACTTGGATGACGTAACCGGGTTGATCGCCCGTCGGTGTTCCCCTACTTCACGATCGCTGAGGCAAGCTGCCATGAGTACTGCTGTTATCACCGAAACGAAAATCCCCAACTACATCAACGGCGAGTGGGTCGAGTCCGGCGCCCGCGAATGGTCTGATGTCACGAATCCCGCAACCGCGGAGATTCTCGGCAAGGTTCCTCTATCTGGCGCGGCTGAAGTCACGAGAGCCATCGACGCTGCGGCCGCCGCCTTTCCGACCTGGCGTCGCACGCCCCCCGAAGATCGCATTCAGCCGTTGTTCAAGCTGAAAACATTGCTCGAAGAGCACATCGACGAAATCAGCCGCATCATCACCCAGGAAAACGGCAAGACCTTCACGGAAGCGAAGGCCGAGATGCGCCGCGCGATCGAGAACGTCGAAGTCGCTTGCGGCATCCCAATGATGATGCAGGGCTACAACCTGGAAGACGTCGCGCGCGGCATCGACGAAATGATGATCCGCCAGCCGCTCGGCGTGGTTGCTGCAGTCGTACCTTTCAACTTTCCCGGGATGATCGCCTTCTGGTTCATGCCTTACGCGATCGCGACCGGCAATACGTTCATCATTAAACCTTCTGAGCGAGTTCCGCTGACGCTCCGTTACATCTTCGAACTGCTGGAAAAGACCGGATTGCCGAAGGGTGTGGTGAATCTGGTGAATGGTGGCAAGGCAGCCGTCGATACCCTGCTCGACGATCCGCGCGTGCGCGCGATCAGCTTTGTAGGCTCGACGCCTGTGGCCCGCTACATCTACGCTCGGGCCGGGGCAAACGGCAAGCGAGCGCAATGCCAGGGCGGCGCGAAGAATCACGTGATCGTCCTGCCCGATGCCGACATGCAGATGGCGACACAGATCATCTCCGACAGCGCTTTCGGATGCGCGGGCCAACGATGTCTAGCCGTGTCGGTTGCTGTGACGATCGGTGAGGCGCAAAAGACGTTTCGCGATGCTATCGCGGATTCGGCGTCGAAGCTAAGAGTGGGTAACGGCCTCGACGACGGCGTCCAGATGGGTCCGGTGATCACGCGCCAGAGCAAGGAAAGAATCGAGTCGCTCATTGGCGCTGGCGAAAAGCAGGGCGCCAAGGTTCTGCTCGATGGCCGCAACGCCAAGATCCCGAAACACGAGAGCGGCAACTTCGTGAAGCCCACAATCCTTGACGGTCTTCCAGCCACCAGCGAACTCGCGCACACCGAAATCTTCGGGCCGGTCCTGAGCTTGATCCATGCCAACGACATGGACGAAGCAATTGCTTGGCTAGAGCGAAACCCATACGGCAACCAGGCGTCGTTGTTCACGTCGAGCGGCGCGTCGGCGCGACGCTTCCGCTATGAAGCGCCCGCCGGGAACATCGGAATTAACATCGGTGTAGCCGCACCCATGGCCTATTTCCCGTTCAGTGGTTGGAAAGACAGCTTCTTCGGCATACTGCACGGCCAAGGCCGCGACTCGGTCGAGTTCTATACCGAGCAGAAGGTTGTCGTAGAGCGCTGGGCGAAGGAGCACTCGAGGAAGTTCTAAGAACACGTGAGCCCAGACGCCCTTGTCTGGGCGGGCGAGCAAAGCTCGCCAGAAAGCGCCTGAAACGGAATCAAAATGACGACTCTAGCAACGACGCCATCGTTGTCCGGCCAGGAAATTGTCGACCTCACCAAAAAGCACACGCTCTTCGAATGGTCAGCCCAATCGAAGGTTGATCCCATCCCTGTCGCGCGCGCCAAGGGAATATATTTCTGGACGCCGGAAGGGAAGCGCTTCATAGACTTCAACAGCCAGCTGATGAGCGTGAACATTGGCCACGGCGATGAACGCGTGATTCGCGCCATCCACGAACAGGCGCAGACGTTGGCCTATGCAAATCCGTTCATGGCTACCGAGCCGCGCGCTCGTTTAGGCGCGAAACTTGCGCAAATCACGCCTGGCGACATCGACACGTTCTTTTTCACGAATGGCGGCGCTGAGGCCAACGAAAACGCCATCAAGATCGCTCGTTTCTTCACCGGGCGCCACAAGATCATCGCCCGTTATCGTTCCTATCACGGCGCGACCGCGGGCAGCATCACATTGACCGGCGATCCGCGTCGGTGGGCCGTAGAGCCAGGAATCCCGGGAGTCGTGCGTGTGCTCGATCCTTATCACGGCATCGAACGCGGTTGGGAATCGGCCGAGACTTCACTGCAGATGATCGAAGAGGTCATCCAGCTCGAAGGTCCGCACACCATCGCCGCCTTCATCCTCGAAACCGTGGTCGGCACGAACGGTATCCTGGTTCCACCCGACGGATACATGCAGGGTGTTCGCAAGATCTGCGACAAGTACGGCATCCTGATGATTGCCGACGAAGTGATGGCGGGCTTCGGCCGGACCGGTGAATGGTTCGCCATCGACCACTGGAAGGTCGTCCCGGACATGATCTCCATGGCGAAGGGTTTGACCTCCAGCTACCTGCCCCTGGGGGCGATCGGCATGCGCCACCACATTGCCCAGCACTTCCAGGACAAGGTCTTTTATGGGGGACTGACCTACAACAGCCATCCCATGGGTTGTGCCGCCGCTCTGGCTACCATCTCGGTCTACGAAGAAGACGGATTGATCGAGAACGCGCGCAAGATGGGCGCGATCATGAAGCAACTGGGTGCGGAACTGCAAGCAAATCATCCTTCCGTGGGCGCGGTCCGTTCGATCGGCCTCTTCGGGATTGTTGAACTCATACGCAATCGGAAGACAAAGCAGCCCATGGCGCCGTTCAATGGAACGTCCGAGGAAATGACTGCTCTTGGAAAATTCTTCCGCGAGAACGGCCTCTATACGCTGGTGCGCTGGAACACCTTCTACACGAACCCGCCGCTCTGCATTAACGAGCAGCAACTGCGCGAGGCTTTTGCCATTATCGATAAGGGCCTGGAAATTACCGATCGCGCCGTGACCGGCTGAGCCGAATCGGTCTGCCATTGCACTAAGGATTGACGCCGAGCCTCCACTCCTGCGCGGGCATCCGCAATGCCTAAAGAGGCACCCGTGTGATTGAGATCACACAGGGCTGTGACCACGGCGACTGAGGCCATTACCGGATGGCCGCATACTCCATTCAAACCTGACCACCGACTCCAAATTTTCGATAGGTGGGCAGTCATTGGAGTTTGCGAATGTCTCGACTGAAGATTGTTTGGCGAAATCCGAAAACGGCGCGCCGGGAGAGGCGCTGGCATGAGTTGGCTTGCGATGTAGGCCGCAAGCTGTACGTTGTCGAAGAATTAGTGCCTCAAGGCGACCAGAAACGCTGGGCACAGGCTGCGGCGCTTGAAATCGTATACGGCGGACGCGCAATTGCGTAACCGTATTTTCGACCCTGGACCGACCTTAACCAATGTCTGCCGCGTATGAACTATTTCACAAGTCGGTTATATCTTTTCAGCACCTCGCGCAATCGATCGTGTGGCAGCGCAATCACTTCGAAATCGTTGATTCCCTTCATCGTTTCCGCAGCGACCATAGCGTTAATGACCGCCTCTTCAGTCGCTTGAACCGTTGCCAAAAACAGAGGGTTCATCTGCTCGTTGGGAAGCATGGTGATCTGATGCGCACTCTTTGAGTCGGCCGCCCCTGGATTCGCCGTCGAGAACGCGACGAAAATATCGCCCGAGCCATCGCCGGAGAAGCTTCCATCTCGCCCGAGCCCTAAAGACACGCGCCGAACCAGTCGTTTCAATTGCGTTGGAATCACGGGCGCATCGGTTGCCACGACAACGATGATTGATCCGACGTCGTTGTCCCGGACTTTGTGATCCGGGATCTCACCTCCAACTGGCACGCCTGCAACGCGTAGTTGGCTCCTCCAGCCGTAATTGCACTGCACCAGCACCCCGACCGTGTAGCCGCCATATTTGGCATCCAGGACACGAGACGAAGTCCCGATCCCTCCCTTGAATTCATTGCAGATCATGCCCGTGCCGCCGCCGACATTTCCTTCTTCGACCGCACCGCTGTGAGCCGTATCGAGCGCATGCCAGGCGTCCTCCGGTTTCACGTGGAAGCCATTGATGTCGTTGAGATCGCCATCGTAGGTTTCCGCGACAACCGGCAACGACCACTCATAACCGTTCTGATCGGGCGGAGCCTTCCTCACTCGCCATGCGATGACCGCGTCGCGCACCACTCCCACGCTATGCGTATTGGTGATCATTACAGGGCCGTCGAGAAAGCCCGAGTCTTCCAGCCATGTGGTGCCGGTCATCTCGCCATTACCGTTAAGCGTGAACCACGCCCCAAACACCGGATCATGCGACTCTTTTCCACGCGGGAGGACCGCGGTGACACCCGTACGTACTGGGCCTTCGCCAACCTTCAGCTTTCCGGACCCCGAGATCAGAGTCGTGTGCCCGACTTCCACGCCTTTTACGTCCGTAATGGCGTTGAGCGTTCCGGGCATACCGTCGAACGGCACTCCCAAATCGCGAGCGCGTGGTTTCACTTGCGCAGTCGACTGCCCCGACCACACACCGGACACAGCCAGCACGAACAACATCGCACATCGGAGTTCAAAACGCCTACCAACGATGTTTTGCATCGGCCTCTCCCATGACTTCTTTGTCTTGTTGCGATCAGCATCGAAGGACCGCGCAGTATAAAACACCGCAGTCAATGTGAGTTAGAATCGCCTCACGGGGGCTCTCATGGACGGATGGAAGAAGGCAGTAGTGGCGGGATCGTTTGGAACGTCGGCAGTTCTGTTTCTGAAGAAGAAATGGCCCGCGGGGGTGCTCTCGGCGGGTATCGGCCTGGCGGTGCTGGCCTCAGAATACCCGGAGAAGTTCGAAAAAGTCCGAAACACCTTGCCTGAATACTTTCAGGGAGGAATGCGCTTGATGGACATCATCTCGCGCGCGGGACAGAAAATGGCTCAGTTCTCCGAGCAGGGTGGGCAAGAAATCTGGGATGAGATTTCGTCGTAGCGGGAGCTATTCGATCCCAAGTTGTTTCCGGGCGTCCGTGCTCAGGCGTTCGGGTGTCCAGGCGGGACTCCAAACAACGTTCACATGCGCATTGCGGATCCCCGGTAGTTGCTCGAGCCGCGAGCGTACCTGATCGCTGATCTGGACGTGAGCCGGGCAGCCCTGTGCCGTCAGCGTCATATCGACTGTCACGTCTTGCTTGTCCTCTGACGCTGGTTCGAAGCGCACCTCGTAAATCAACCCCAAATCCACGATATTGACCGGGATCTCCGGGTCATAGCACTGCTTTAGCGCGCTCAAAACCTCTTCTTGCGTGACGGCCATCTACTCTCCCGAGGCGAAATTCTGTGGGTAGGAATCAACCCCGCCCTCACAACATTCTACCCCAGCGACCGAAATCTCACCCAAACGCGCTACAGGGACTGCAGGAAAGCAAGCAAGGCGTTCTGGTCTGCAGGCTTCAGTTTTAGAAATTTTTCTGTAACTTTGGCGGACTCGCCGCTGTGCCGCTTGATAGCTTCTGTGATTTCGACTGAGTTTCCATCGTGCATCAGGCGCGACCGAATGCGCAGTCCCCACAAGGGCGCGGTTCTGATTTTGTTGCGCGCACAAAGGGTGTCACGCACCAGGTTGGGATGTTTTTCTCCCTCGGCGATTGCTGACTGGTAGCTTTCGCTGCATTCGTCTTCAGCTTGTGCCGCGGGGGTGCTGGCCGAGCCGGCGTTCTTGTCTTCGTTGAGCCGTTTCTCCAGGCGCTCCCTTCCAAAATGTTCGACCAACGCGATCGAGATCCCATCGCCCGTGCCGACGTCATGCAATAGAAAGTCGCTGTACGGATGGATCGTGCGATTCTCCAGCGCCTCGGGATGAAGTCCCGGACCGCCGGGCGCTGCCGGACTCTTCCCGGTCACGATGGTTTCCACGTGACAGATCCCACAACCGATTTTGGCGAAAACCTCCGATCCATGCTTCACGTCCCCGTTTGTGGCCGTTGTCGAATCGGGAGCTGGCGCCTTGAGAGATCGCGTGAAGCTGGCGAAATGATCGATGTCCTCCAGGTTGTTGTCGGTTGGATCTGGAAGACTGTTGGGTTCGGTAATTTTCGTCGGATCGTTGTTCGGCACCGTCGTGGTAACGGGCGGATTGCAGATGGTGGTGACCTCGTCTTTCTGGAGCGAATTGGTAATTCCCATTTCGTTCAGATAAGCGTCGCCGGCGAAGGCCAGGAGGCTCGCATGCTGGTCTTTCCATCCGAATCGACCGATTCGATTGCGTCCTTCGCTCTCGGGGACGGGCACTAGAACGGCTTGCCCGCAGATTTTCCCGTGAGAGTTCTTGCACTGTTGCCTCCGGATGTCCCAAAGCGTTTTGTCAGCGATGGCTTCAACATAGCCATCTCCTAGGATGTTCGTTGCCAGGCGGGTCGTCCGAATCGTTTCGGTCGCTGGAACGTGCTCCTGAATCTCGGCGCAGATGGCTCGATCGTTGACCAGGGTTCGGCCCTTAATGATTTCGGCGCCGTGGTTGATGGGAATTTCAGGATTCTGGAAAAAGCCGTGCGAATCCAGGTGTCCAACGCGGAACTCGGTCACTTGACTGGCGGCACCTGATACCGGCGTTTGGTGGCATTCGCGGCAAGATTGGGCATTGTAGAGGGGACCCAGCCCATCGGGGGCGATATGTTCAATTTCCTCAAAAAATTTCTGGTCAGCCTTCCGCCGATCGGCATCCGAAAACCCGTTGCTCAGGTCATCAAATCCGGTAAGTGCTGCGGTGGGCGGAGAAGGGGACTGCCCGTGAGACCCGGCCGCGAATCCCAGCAATATTGCCCCTACGAGGACGAACACCAGCGTCATAACTTTCATGCAACGCTCCTCATTCGAGGCCAGAGGTGTTCGCAACAAAATATTGGGATTGCGGACCGCCGTCAATCACTATTCCGGGACACCCGGCCAGACAGAAATCGTACCGCATGTGACTCCCAATCCGGGTAACCAGGTTCTGTTTGATACCTTTAGCCGATGGAATTCAATCCGGAATCAAAACAAAAGATTCAGATCTTCCTGACCGTTGCCATCGCAATTGCTGCGCTGCGTACCGGGTACGTGCTTTACGAGCGTCATGCGGACAAGAGCAAGCCTGAGGTCCAGCAGCAGTCGGCGCCTCCGCTCAATCCCGACTACTACGTGGTTCCCAAGCGACTTCATCCCTACGATCTCAGGTCGGCCCGTGAACTCACGAAGCAACCGGTATGGGTCAAAGAGGGATATCGATACCCGTACTACCCATACGACTCCGGCCGCCACCACACGAATTTCGACCACGAAGCCGGTATACTGCTTCCCATTCAGAAGCTCGAAATCAAGGATGTGATCACCGATACGGCGCCGAACTCGGGCGGCCAGAAGCAGGTGATGGCAATTTTTGAGCAGGGAGGGAAGACCTACGCAGTCCAGATCGGTCTGGTGAAGGGTGGCGACTACAAGATCTACTCAGACGAGATGCTCTACATCCAGGATCCACGCGAACTTTACAAGCATTGGTCTCCGGATGTCTGGCAATCCATCGACAAGCACGAAGTGAAACAGGGCATGAATGAGCTTCAAGCCGATTTTGCCATCGGCGTGGGCCGGCCCGAGAAGCAGGACGATCCATCCTGGAAGACGGTGCACTACGAGAATGGCGGAAGTCCCATGACCATCACCTACCACGACGGCAAAGCCGTGCAGGTCAAAGCCGACAAGGCATCCTGAATCGCGCAGCGCCGAAATACCACGCCATCGCGATTTGGCCAAACTACTTCAGTTTGGGGGAGCTTGCGTCGGCGGCCTTGGTGTCGTCGGCGCGAATGATGCCGTCCTCCTCCGCATAAAAAGAGCGGTGCTGCGCGTCGAGACTCTTTGGGGTCATCGTCAAGACATAACTGTCCTTCTTCCCCTTGAATCCCACCGTGTAGTCGCCTCGATCCTTGGTTTGCGCCATGCGCCGTGTAAAGGAGCCGTGGTTGATCAGATCGGTGAAAGAGGTGGCGTATTCGTTGTGTCTCTTGTAGTAGTCCTTTTGCGCACGAATGACCACGCGCATATACCCAAGCGCCCCGGCTTCCGAGTCTGAGCGGGCCGGATCACCCGGAAACTTCGGTTGATACGTCGTCTGGGTGCCCGCTGCGGCCTGGGCGGGAGCTTCGGATTGCGGTGCCGCCAGGGCCATTGCTACCAGCATGCCGGCCACCAGAAGTGCTGCGAGTAAAAAGGCCAATTTCCGAGAATTCATGCGCGCCTACCGTCTTTTTGGACTTGTACGAATGTTACCGCAGTAATTTCCCTTTTGTTACTGGCTCTTTGCAATGCAGGCCGCACGGTCTATTCTGACTCCAGTTCGATACTACCAAGGACTGCTATGAAAGCTGCGATGGCGAAAAAGCCTCTCATCCGTATTGCCGTAGTCGAGAGCGACCCGCTGCGGTTCGTGGGCTTCCGGGCCCTTTTTGATTCCGAGTCGGATTTCGAACTCGTCTCGGCCACCCTGCCCGATATCAGCGTGCTTCAAGGGATCGACCTGGTCCTGTTAGGAAGCCGCGCCGGGCAGAATCTGTTCGACGTAATGGCCAGCCTGAAGGCCACGCGGCCTGACCTGCGGATCATCGTCACGGGATCCGGCATGGACGAAGAAACCATCCTCAAAGCCATCGCCTCCGGGGCCAAAGGGTATGTCGACGAAGCCGCCACACCGGCAGAGTTTGTCCAAGCGATTCGCATCGTGAACCAGGGATCGGTCTGGGCCCCTCGCCGTGTACTTTCGATGTTTATTGAAAGGGTAACCTCGTCGCCGGGCAGAATCTTCCCCGCCGGTCGGGTGACGTTTACCGATCGCGAAAAGGAAGTGCTCGAAATGCTTGTGGCGGGCCGGTCGAACAAGGAAATCGGCGCAGCACTCGGGATTGAAGAGCGCACCGTCAAGGCCCACGTTGCGAAACTGATGCGCAAAGTCGGCGTACAGAATCGTATCGCGCTGTCCGTGCATGCCATCACCCATTCGCTGGTCACGGCGAAGTAGCCCGACTCGCGACATTACTTGGGGACAGTGACCGCGGTAATCTTGTAGGTGGAACGTATGTACCGCATACTCCATCCACCTACCACAGAACCTGGGAGACGGGGTTGGGGGTGGAGATTAGGGTCGCCACCATCAGCCCCGATTTTTTGTTCCCGCCGTTCCCTGCGAATCCTGAATTTCCTTTAAAATCAGTGCGCTAATCCCAAGCAAAAATTCCAATCTACCAGGAAGGCCGAAGACTGATGAAAAAGACCCTGCTCGTACTCTTCGTCGTGGCCGTGTCGGCTCTAATGTTCGCCGACGACCAAAACAGCGAGCCCAAAGACAACACCAAAGCCGAGGATCGTATTCAGGCTGCTGCCACCGTCATTGATGAGATCGAGTCCGCGCCCGACACGGGCATACCCGAAGACGTTCTAGGTTCGGCCGAATGTGTTGCCGTCGTGCCGTCGCTGCTGAAAGGTGGATTTATCCTGGCCGCCAACTACGGCCGAGGAGTCGCCAGCTGCCGAACTCCCACCGGCTGGAGCGCGCCGGCATTCTTGTTTACGAGTGGAGGAAGTGTTGGCTTCCAGATCGGCGGGCAAGCCATCGATCTCGTCATGCTGATCATGAACAAAGACGGTATGAAGAATCTGCTGTCAAGCAAGTTCAAGCTCGGTGCCGATGCCTCTGTGGCTGCGGGCCCTGTCGGCAGGCATGCCGCTGCTGACACTGATTGGAAAATGCGCGCCCAAGTGTTGACCTACTCCCGGACACGCGGAGTTTTCGCCGGAATCAGTCTCGCGGGAGCGGTAATCAAGCAGGACAAAGACGCCACGCGGGAGTTTTACGGCCGTATGGTGCCCTTCCGCACGTCGCTTACCGGCAAAGTCGAAGCTCCGCAAAATGCGTATCCCTTCCTCAACACTTTGGCGAAGTGGGCGAAAAAGGCTGCGGAAAAAGACCAGTCTTCTACACCAGCTAAACCGGCTGACAACAAGTAATCTCATCCAAGCTGAATCCAGCTTGTGAGTTCTTTAGCGCTTGCGAGCTGGATTGGCGGTCCGTGTAGAAATGCCTCTCCGCATCATCTCATTGACAGTCAAAAATCCCGGGTGATACGGTCACGCTTCCTCTTGATGCGTTTCCGACTCGAGTACGCCCTCGCCTGGTGCATCGTAAAGACGATCGGCATTCTCCCGCGTCCCCTTGCGCGCGCCGTTGGAATTGCATTAGGCCAGCTGATTTACCTGCTTCACCGAAAGCTGCGGCGTGTCGGAATGCGCAATCTCGACATGGCCTTTCCCGACAAGAGCCGCGCCGAAAAACGGAAGATTCTACGCGGGGTGTTTACATCCCTTGGCCGGCAACTGGGCGAGATTTGCCTCTTTCCCCGATATACGGCGGAGAATGTCAGTGACGTCGTCATCTACGACGGCTTTGAAAACTTCCAGAACGCCTCCGACGCGAGGAAGGGCGTGCTGTTCCTCACGGGCCATCTGGGCGGGTGGGAACTCTCGGCGTTTGCGCACTCGTTGTACGGGCACCCTCTGCGCTTCGTCATGCGTCCCCTCGATAACCCGTATCTCGACCGTATGGTGCGCGACTATCGGACGATGCATGGGAACATCCCGATCCTCAAAGATGATCCTGTGCGTGAGCTGTTGCGTGCGATGAAGGAGGGCGCGACCGTCGGCATTTTGATGGACACGAATATGATGCCGCCTCAAGGGATCTTCGTGAATTTCTTTGGCATCCCCGCGGGTACGCCCAGCGGGCTGGCGCGAATCGCTCTCCGCACTGATGCGGCCGTCGTGCCCGGATTTACGTTATGGGATCCGGTCTTGCGGAGATATCGCCTGCGTTTTGATCCTGCGGTCAAGTTGGTTCGAACGGGCGACAATGATGCCGACATCGTCACAAATACCCAGATTTTCACGAACGTCATCGAAGGTTTTGTGAGGAAGTACCCGGATCAATGGCTGTGGGTGCACCGTCGCTGGAAAACTCGTCCACCTGGCCAGCCTCCGCTCTATTCAAACCACTCACTGCGATAGGCGACCCACCACGCAATAAACGCGATCGGGACGATTGCAAAGACCTGCCACCAGAATGGCAGCCAGAAGGCGGCGATCTCCAGGGCAACGACAACCAGCCAGAACACTCTTCGTTGCATAGCACGATTGTAGGGGAGCGAGAACGCGGATCAGCGGCAACTTTCTTTCGGGGAATCCGGCTGCTATACAAGATGCATGAAACGCACGCTGCGAGAAGTGGCGGAGTATCTGGGCGCAGTTTTGATCGGCGATGCGCATGCGGAAGTGTCAGGAGTTGCGAGTATCCGGTCAGCGAACGCGGGCGACTTGGTGTTCGTGGACGACAGAAGAAATCTGGAATCAGCGTTGAGGTCGGGCGCAACCGCCGTGATTGCTGGCGACTTCGGCGGGCGTCAACTTCAAGCCAAGCCCCTGCTTATTGCGGATCAACCACGGCTTGCGTTTGCGAGAGCGGCGGCGTGGCTGCTCCAGGAGAACTCCATTCAGTTGGCGGGTGTACATGCGAGCGCGATCGTGGCTCCGACTGCGCAATTGGCTAACAGCGTTTCCGTCGACGAACGAGCCGTGATTCGTGAGGGTGCGAGCGTTGGCGAGAATAGTTCGATTGGAGCCGGGTGCGTGATCGGTCGTGACGTGAAGATCGGACGGGATTGCCGAATCCATTCGAATGTCACGATCTATCCAGGAGCTATGCTCGGAGACCGCGTCATCGTACACGCCGGAGCTGTGTTGGGCAGTGACGGCTTCGGCTATGTGCGCGACTCGAAGACCGGCCGATACGAGAAATTCCCGCAGATCGGGCGGCTGGAAATCGAAGATGACGTTGAGATTGGCGCGAATTCGACCGTGGATCGCGGTGCCCTGGACGTAACGCGAATCCGCCGAGGCACGAAAATTGATAATCTCGTGCATGTGGGGCACAACGTCGACATTGGCGAGGATGTCGTGATCGCAGCGCAGACAGGCCTTTCCGGCAGCGCTGTCGTCGAGAACCAGGTGATCATTGGCGGACAGGTTGGCATCGCCGATCACGCAAGGATCGAGTCGGGGGCCATCCTGGGTGCGCAAAGCGGCATCCCCAGCAAGAAGGTGATTCGAGGGCGTGGCGTTGTGTTCTGGGGAACGCCGGCGCGTCCGATCAAGGAGTATTTGAAAGAATTGGCAACGCTGGCGCGCATTACCCGGCGCTCCGGAAGCGACTGATGTGTCAAAGATTGCGGTGCGATCAGTGAATTTGTACTGGCGCTAACGGGCCAAAAACCGAGAACTAGGGGGCTGTCTTCGTGCCCATTATTGTCATCGGCGGACACTCGCGGAGCGTGGGAAAGACCAGTGTCGTCGCTGGTCTTATCGCCGCCCTGCCTGATTTTCACTGGACCGCCGTAAAGATCACGCAATACGGTCACGGCATCTGCTCTGCTAATGGTCAAGTTTGCGACTGCGCAACTGGCGATCACTCATGGGCAGTCACACAAGAAAAAGATTCCGCCGGCGACTCCGATACCTCGCGTTACCTTGCGGCGGGTGCAGTGCGCTCCTGGTGGGTTCGCACCGAGCAGGGAAGACTCGCGGAAGCCATGCCCCGTGTTCGCGAACTATCGACGACGTCCAAGAATGTCATTCTCGAATCCAATAGCGTGCTGAAATTCCTGCGCCCTGATCTCTACCTGACAGTTCTGGATCCCTCTACCGCCGACTTCAAGAACTCCGCGCGCGAATTTCTCGACCGAGCCAGCGCGGTCATCATTCATGAATCGCGCGCGGGACGGCCAATCTGGTCCGACGTTTCTCTTAAACCAGCGGAAGGCAAACCTGTCTTTCGAATTGCGCCCCCACCCTACATCACACCTGAGATCGTCGAATTTGTGCGCATTCGACTGGGATCAGCAAATCACCTCACACCGTCACGCCCGTCAACAACAGGTTGAAGCCATCGGCCAGAGGCTGCCGGCCGCGGGCAGTTCATGGGTCAGCTGCCGCTTTGCTATTCTTCCTCGGTGCGTAAGATTCGCAGAAATGCATGGTTGCTGGCGCTTCTGTCGGCGGCGCTGCAAATCCTGAGCTTCCCGCTTCCAGGCTTGTACTTTTTTTCCTGGATTGCTCTGGCTCCGCTCGTGGTTGCCATCCTGCGCGCCCGCATACCCGAGACCATTCAGCTCGATGAGTCCCAGAAGCTGATTCCCGCAACGCCCTGGCAGGGTTTTTTTCTCGGTTACGCCTGCGGGATCGTTTGGTATATCGGAACGTGCTACTGGGTCTACGACACGATGCACCAGTATGGTGGCCTTGCATCCCCGATCGCTTTTTTCGTGCTCTTGCTCTTCGCCCTCTATCTGGGTCTCTACCACGGTGCGTTCGGATTGCTCCTTTCTCTGCTGGCCAGAAGGGATTCTTACAATCGCTTGGCCCTGGTAGCAGCGCCCTTCCTTTGGGTTGCTCTGGAGTTGGCACGAACTCGCATCAGCGGTTTTCCCTGGGACCTTCTTGGGATTGCGCAGATCGACAACATTCCGCTCACCAGGATCGCTACATTCACGGGTGTTTACGGGCTATCGTTCGAGATCGCTCTGGTCAATGTTGCCTTAGCGGCGGCATTTCTCGTTCCGCGTGCCAAGCGCAGAACACTCCTGATTGCTTCACTGTCAGCAGCTGTCCTGCTGCAGGCCGGTAGGTGGATGCCGGCGCCTACCCTCCCCGCGGATCACACGGCCGTGCTCCTTCAGCAAAACTTACCCGTCGCCGAGTCGGAGCCTTGGACTACCGAGGAATTCACGCGGAATCTCCAGGAATTTTCGTCTCTGAGCCTTCAAGCGACGGCTTCGGAGCGTCCGGATTTGATCGTGTGGCCCGAATCGCCCGCTCCCTTTCTGACGAACGACATGATTTTCCGCGACGCCGTCAGTAATCTCGCACGACAGTCGAAAGCTTGGCTCGTGGTGGGCTCCATTGGAGTCGATAGTCCGCAAAGAGTATTCAACTCCGCCGCACTCGTAGGCCCAACCGGTGAGTGGGACGGACGCTACAACAAGATTCACCTTGTGCCCTTTGGGGAGTACGTTCCATTTGCTTCAGTCTTTTCGTTTGCTTCCGGCCTCACGCAGGCAGTAGGGAACTTCACACCTGGAAGATCGCGCGCTCCTCTGCAAGCCGGAAATCAAAAACTCGGAATCTTCATCTGTTACGAATCCATTTTCCCCAACGAAGTTCGGCAACTGGTCGCGCAAGGTGCGCAGGTGCTGGTGAACATCTCGAACGACGGCTGGTATGGCGACTCCGGCGCGTGGGCACAGCATTTGAATCAGGCTCGGATGAGAGCGGTCGAAAATCATCGCTGGCTGCTGCGTGATACGAACACAGGGCTTACCGCTTCGGTCGATCCCTACGGCCGGGCGGTCGCGCAGCTCGAGCGAAAGACGCGAGCCGCGCTACCGGCACCCTATGCCTTGATCTCTGCCACCACCTTCTACTCGGAGTACGGGGACTGTTTCGCGTACCTGTGTGCGATAATCACTATAGGAGCGCTGATCGCGCGCTTCTCATTCCACCCAAAGACAGAGTCCTGATGGTTGAAGAACTGGAACAGCAGTTTGGCGCTTTGAAAGAAAAGGTTCGCACTCTGCGGGAGTACCTTTGACGCAGGTAAGCTAAGCGTGCAATTGACCGAGGCCGAGAAACAAGCTTCGGACCCTAACCTCTGGTCCAATCCCGAAAAATCGCAGCGAGTAATGCGCGAGAAAAAGCGTCTTGAAGACGCTCTCGCCACCGATGCCGACCTTGCTCGCCGGAACGAAGACATCGCCGCTTACTTCGAACTCGCTCACGAAGGCGAGAAAGTCGACGCCGACCTGCAACGCGAGATCGGCGCTCTTCAGCAACTCGTCGATCGTCTTGAGACCGAAACGCTTCTCTCGGGCGAGCACGACGCCCTCAACGCCATCGTTACGATTCACGCGGGCGCCGGCGGAGTCGATTCCCAGGATTGGGCCGATATGTTGCTCCGCATGTACCTGCGGTGGGCCGAGCGCCAGGGGTTTCAGACTGTGCTCTATGACTATCAGCCCGCGGAAGAAGCCGGCATCAAGTCCGCGACCTTTGGGGTGAATGGACAGTATGCCTTCGGCCTGCTGACCAGCGAGATCGGCGTGCATCGGCTCGTCCGCATATCCCCCTTCGATCAGGCCAAGCGCCGCCACACCTCGTTTGCAAGCGTGTTCGTCTCGCCGGAAATCGACGACAGCATCGAGGTTGTGATCAAGCCAGAAGACATTCGCGTCGACACTTATCGTTCGAGCGGCAAGGGCGGACAGCACGTAAACACGACCGACTCCGCCGTGAGAATAACGCACATTCCCACCGGGATTGTGGCGAGCTGCCAAAATGAGCGCTCGCAGCACAAGAACCGCGAACGCGCCATGAGCATGCTCCGCTCCAAGATCTACGAGTACGAATTAGAGAAGAAGCGGGAAGTCACGAAGAAGATCGAAGACTCGAAGCTGGACATTGATTTCGGCTCACAGATTCGTTCCTACGTTCTGCAGCCCTATCGCATGGTGAAAGATCACCGCACCAAGCAGGAAGTCGGCGACGTGGATCGCGTGCTCGACGGCGATCTGCAGCCCTTCATCCGCTCTTATCTGCTGATGCGGCGGGGAGAGAAGGTTTCTTGAGCAATCGTTCGCACGCACCGAAGCTTGGCCCGAAGTTCGAAGAAGCATTCCGTTTTGCCGCCGAAAAGCACGCCACGCAGACTCGTAAAAGAACCAGCGTCCCTTACATCTCGCACCTGATGAGTGTGGCCGGTTTGGTACTTGAGGCGGGCGGCGACGAGGATCAGGCCATCGCTGCTTTGTTGCATGATGTCGTGGAGGATTGCGGCGGCAAGCCGACGCTGGAAGAAGTCTCCAAGTGCTTTGGGATGCGGGTTGCAAGGATTGTCGACGGTTGCACGGATGCTTACACCATTCCGAAACCGCCATGGAAACAGCGAAAGCTGGATTATCTGGAACTGCTTCGCAAAGCGGACGACGACATCCGTCTGGTGAGCGCGGCGGACAAACTGCACAATGTTCGGGCCATACTGACGGACCATCGTGCCGAAGGCGACTCCGTATGGGCACGCTTCAGCGGCGGCCGGGAAGGGACGGTTTGGTATTACCGGGCGGTACTCGATATCTTGCTCGACGGACGGCCGAATCGGCTGATTGGCGACTTGGAACGAGCTGTGACCGAGTTGGAGAATCTCCCCTCGGCAAAGTTTGGCGAGTCTCTGCCCGGGCTTGACCAACTTCCGGCGGACTGACCGAGCGCGCGAAGCCCGGACGGGATCCTACCGCGGCTCCTGCAGATGCTTTCGGGCCTATCTGTAGGCCATTCCGTGCCCGCGGGTCGCTTTTTCCATCTTTCCCCCTGTCCCAGCCATCTATTACTCTTAAACCTGCCCTCGTATGGCGAATCAGGAAGAAGAAGTACTAGGAAAAGCGTATGACGCCCGCCTGATGCGGCGTTTGCTGACGTATCTGCGGCCCTACCGCTGGCAGGTCACGGTGGCACTTCTGGCCATCATTACCAAGGCCGGGCTCGATGTCCTCGGCCCCTTCCTGACCAAGATCGCGATCGATAAGTATCTGGCGCACACTCCCGGCACGCACTCCATCCTCAATCGTTGGCTGAGTCCGCAACCCATGCGAGGGATCGCCCAGTTGGCTGCCCTGTACGTGGGCACCTTGGTGTTCGGCTTTTTCTGCGACTTCCTGCAGACCTACTACATGCAGTGGACCGGGCAGATGGTGATGTTCGACCTGCGCAGCCAGATCTTCCGCCACCTGCAAAGCATGCACATCGGGTTCTACGACAAGAACCCCGTGGGGCGCCTCGTCACGCGTGTGACCACCGACGTGGACGCGCTCAACGAGATGTTCACCGCCGGGGTGGTTTCCATCTTCGAGGATGTGTTCGTGCTGTTCGGCATCATCACGATCATGGCCTGGATGAACTGGAAGCTAGCGTTGATCACGTTCGCGGTGTTGCCGCTTATTTTCTGGGCAACCATGATCTTTCGCGTGAAAGTCCGCGATTCTTACCGCCGGATTCGCGTTGCCATCGCGCGCATCAATTCGTACCTGCAGGAAGCGGTTTCCGGGATGCTGGTGCTGCAGCTATTCAACCGCGAAAAGCGAGCTTTCCGGCAATTCTCCGACATCAATGCCAGTCACATGGAGGCGTTTAAGGACGCCATCATGGCCTATGCGGTCTATTACCCGGTGGTGGAAATTCTTTCGGCCGTCGCTGTATCGGCCATCGTCTGGTTTGGTGGCAAACAGTGGATTCAGGGGATTGTCGTCAACACTCTGGCGATCGATCGCACTCCGCACTTCTTCACGATCCACGTCGTATCTACGACCGCGACCCTGGGCGTGCTCTTCGCTTTTACTCAGTATGCGCAAAGATTCTTCCGCCCTATTCAGGATCTGAGCGACAAATACAACATTCTTCAGTCTGCCATGGCTTCAGCCGAACGCATTTTCAAGCTCCTCGATACGCCAGTCGACATTGAAACTCCTGCCGTCACCCGGAAGCCGGAGGGACGCGGTCGCATCGAGTTCGAAAGTGTCTGGTTTTCCTATGGAGCGCGCGGCACCGTGGCCGACACTCTCAGTAAGGATGAAACTCGCGCGCGTACCAATCCGTCATCCGGTGCACAGCCCGACGCGGAGCCCGATTGGGTGCTGCGCGACGTCTCCTTCTCAATCGAGCCCGGTGAGACGGTCGCCATCGTCGGACACACGGGGGCGGGCAAGACAACGCTGATCTCGCTTCTGCTGCGTTTTTACGATGTGCAAAAAGGCGCGATTCGCTTTGACGGCGTCGACCTCCGCGAGATGGATCTGAACGATCTCCGACGCCGCTTCGGTGTCGTACTGCAGGATCCGTTCCTTTTCAGTGGCACCGTCGCCGGGAACATTCGCCTCGGGTCGGATTGGATCGAAGACAAAGACGTGGAACGGGCTGCGGAAGAGGTGAACCTGGCCGATTTTATCCGCACGTTGCCCGCAGGTTTTGGTGAGGAGGTCCGGGAGCGCGGTTCGACGCTGTCCACCGGGCAGAAGCAATTGATTTCTTTCGCCCGCGCGTTGGCACACAACCCACAGATTCTTATCCTGGATGAAGCCACGTCGAGCGTCGATACCGAGACCGAATTCCGGGTACGCGATGCACTGTCGCGCATGGTGGAGGGAAGAACCTCCCTTATCATTGCCCACCGCCTGTCCACCGTGCAGCGCGCCGACAAGATTATTGTCATGCACAAGGGGAGAGTGCGTGAGATGGGCACCCACCAGCAGTTACTCGCGCAGCGCGGGATCTACTACAAGCTGTATCAACTGCAATATAAAGATCAGGAGATGCCTGCGGTTCTCACCCAGCCAACAGTGAGTGCAGACGACTAGCCCGCGATTGCCCACCCTGGTGCCGTTTTGACCGTTCCACCGACTCGCGTCCCCAGGGACGGCAAAGATGGGTCGTCGTGCGCTTTCCTTTAAAATACCGGTGTGCGAATCCTTGTCTCTGCCGGAGAAGCATCGGGGGAAATGTACGGCGCGCAGCTGATCCACGCTCTTCGGCGGCGACTCGCGGGCCTCGAGTTTTTCGGAGTGGGTGGCGAGCGGATGCGAGAAGCGGGCTGCGACACCGTCATCGACGCTAAGGATCTCGCCGTTGTTGGGATCACCGAGATCCTCAGTCATCTCCCGAAGATCTACGGCCACTTCCATAACCTCATCAGTGAATCGGATCGCCGCAGGCCCGACCTAGCAGTCGTGATCGATTCGCCGGCCTTCAATTGGCGCGTCGCGCGGCAGATGAAGAAGCGAGGCATCCCGGTGATGTACTACGTCGCACCGCAGTTCTGGGCGTGGCGCCAGGGCCGGGTGAAGCTTCTTCGCAAATACGTAAACAAGGCGCTCGTCATCTTTCCTTTTGAGGAGAAGTTCTATCGTGAGCGCGGAGTGGACGCGACGTTTGTGGGACATCCTCTTGCCGAACTTCCTGTCCCTCGAATCAGCCGCGAGGCATACGCCGCGCAGTACACGATCGACTCCGCCAAGCAATGGATCACTGTGATGCCAGGCAGCCGGGTCAAGGAAGTTCGCATGAACCTGCCCACGATACTTCAGGCCGCTGACCAAATCGGCCCGGAGTATGTTTTCCTGCTGCCGGTTGCCCCTTCTTTGGATCGCGAGTTCCTGCGCACCTGTACCGTCGGTCGCCCCGTTACCCTGGTTCCGGACGCTCTGCCGGCCTTGCACCACTCCCGCGCCGGAATCGTAGCCAGCGGCACAGCTACGATTGAGGCTGCCATGATGGGCACTCCGTTCGTGATGGTCTACCGCGTCTCGCCGCTCACCTATCTCCTTGGTAAACCCCGCATCAAGGTTCCGTATTTCGCAATGGTGAATCTGATTGCCGGCGATAACATAATCCCCGAACTCGTCCAACATGACTTTACGGCTGCTAACGTCGCGGCTCACTTGCGAGAGATTCTGCCAGAAGGCGACGCCCGGGCGCGCATACTTGCTGGGTTGGCGGAAGTACGAGGGCGCCTCAAACCGACGGGGACGGATCTCCGTTCCGCCGCTGACCGGGCGGCCGAAGAAGTCCTGCGTTTTTTGCCCTCCGGCCCATCAGTTCCTTCACTTGTATCGGCGAGTGGCAACCCGGCTGCCCGAATTGGAGTCCAATAGGGTGAGATCGGTGTCCTGAGAAACGCCGGAACGGCCCTCGAACGAAACTGTCGTAAAACATTGCTAGCCCTTGTCCCACCAGTATCTTTTGCGTCAAAATCTTCATCATAGGGACAAGGGTTCCGCGAGGAGATTCCTCTTGATTCGTACTAGCCGTCGGCGCTTTCCGGCTCCGAAGTCCAGCTTCTTAGTCCTGCTGTTGCTTATCAGTGCGCTCCCTGTTTGGTCGGCGGAGAAAACCAGGCTCCGCGTGGACGACTACCAGATCGACGCAGAACTGAACCCGCATGCGCACAAGATAAGCGCCAAGGCCAAAGTGAAATTCACCGCGCTCGACGACCTGAGCGTGGCTACGTTTGAGCTCAACAACACGCTGCGCTTGACCAAGGTGACCGATGCCAACGGCAAGACTCTTTCCGCCGAGCGCGTGACGCAGGATTCGACCGTGCGTATTCCGCTCACCGCTGGCCTGACTAAAGACACCAGCACCACGCTGACATTCGAGTACGAAGGAGTTCTGGATTCGGCCGACGAGAGCCCGGTCGCGGGTTTGAAGCTGGCCTCAATTGGTGACGACACGAGTTATTTGCTCTATGCCAGTCGCTGGTTTCCCGTTAACGCCTATGGACTGAACCGGTTTACCTCGACCATCAACATTACGATCCCTGCGCACATGGTTGCCATCGGCAGCGGCGACGTGACCGTCGCGACCGCGGCCCCTAACAAGAAGAATCCGGGGTCGTTAGAACAGAAGACCTACACTTTCGTCAGCAACCGACCAAGTTTCCCTGGAACGATCATCGCCGGAATTTTTCAGGAGACCAAGAGCGACGATGCCGGCGTGGACCTGCATGTCTTCTTCAAGCCGGTCCATCAGAAGCTGACACCTCAATACACTGAGACGGCGCTTAAGGAGTTCACCTACTACATCACGACGTTTGGCCCTCTGCCTTCGCCGACACTTCGCGTGGTAGAACTCCCGGATGACACCGTGCCGACCGCATGGGCTCCCCAATTGGCCGCAATTGCCAGCCGCACCGTCACCGAGAAGGTCAATTACCGTTTGCTCGCCAACACCATCGCTCACCAGTGGTGGGGATGTTCCGTGAGCCCCGCGACCAAAGACGACTGGTGGATCACCGACGGCTTCTCGCGCTACTCCGAAGCGATGTATGTCGAGCAGGCCTCCGGAACGATGGGCATGGAAGAGGCCGTAAAGGACATGTCGGTGGGTGCGCTTGCCTACGATACCGTCCCGCTCTCGAGCGCTAATAAACTCGACGTCTTCTCGCCCGAGTTCCAGACGCTCGTTACCGACAAAGGCGCGATGATTCTGCACATGCTACGGTGGGTCGTCGGCGACAACAACTATTACAAGATCATGCGGACCTTTGCCACCCAATATGCGGGCAAATCCGCGACCATCGACGAATTCCGTGGCATCTCGGAGCAGGCTTATGGCCAGCAACTGGTCTGGTTCTTTACCCAGTGGCTGGACTCTACAGGCGCGCCGGAATTCAAGACGAAGTACACGGTGTATCGGCTGGGCAATAACAAGGGATTTCGAGTCGTAGGCGAAATCGCTCAGGATCTCGACCTCTTCCGCATGCCGGTGGAACTGAAGATCGATACCGATGGCAAGACGGAAGAGAAGCGCATCGACGTGGTGGGAACGAACTCCGCCTTCAGCATTGAAACGTTCGGCAAACCTCGGCGGATCGTTGTGGATCCCGACGACAAGGTTCTCAAAAATTCCAGCGAGGTTCGCATGCGAGCCTCGATCACCCGCGGACAGGCCTTAGTCCAGCAGGGAGACCTTGCCGGTGCGCTCGTCGAGTTCAACAAGGCGCTGGATGCCAACAAAAACAGTTCCCTGGCTCACTACCGGGTAGCAGACGTGTTTTTCTTGCAAAAGAACTACCAGTCGGCGGCGAATGCGTATCGCGAGTGCCTTAACGGAGATGGCGATCCGAAGTGGACCGAAGTCTGGAGCCACATCCAGTTGGGCAAGATCTTCGACATTACCGGGCAGCGTGAACGCGCTGTGAACGAGTATCGCCAGGCACTTCAGACCAACGACAACACGCAGGGCGCAGAAGACGAAGCGCGGCGCTACATCCAGAAGCCCTACGAGCGCGAGAAAGGCACTCCGGGAATTTAGGTTCCTCGGGTCAAAGAAAATTTCTGGAACCACGCAGCATGGGAGCGGCGGGCGTCCTCGCCCGCCGAATCGCCTCTCGGATCATTTCCCAAAACTCAATCCAGTCAGACTCTCCACCACCTCGCGATTCACCCCCTTGCTTGCCACCAGCGCATGGAAAGTCTCGCCCATACCCATGGGCGTGACGAGATGCTTCAGTTGCAACGCTACTTTTGCTTTCTCCTGCGGAAGCCGGCATTCTTCGAACGCATCAGCAAATTGATTCTTTTCTCCAACGCCCAGCAAGAATTGAGACTGCGTACGTAGCTTCTGCGTCTCCATGCCGCCCGATTCGAGCGCCGCTGCCAGTGCAGTGAAGTTCACGTGTGCGGTAATGTCCTGCTCCCCCGGAGACTGATGGGGATCCGGAGTCGCCGAGTGCTTCCTATACGTCATGACTGTATCGAGATGCCGCCCTGCCAGTTGTTCGTCGCGTGTATACCCATAATCGATTGCGATCAGGAAGCCGGTCTGAATTGTCGCCGCTATACGCCGTGCCCACTCCATCGCGGCAAGACAAACTTCGGTTCGTTCCCGTTCTTGGGGATGAATCCCCCACCGATCAAGAAACTCATATTCGCTCGGAGACGAACCCGCCCACTCCTCGAGGAACAAATTTTCCCGCGCGCCGATTCGTAGCGATCCGTTCGTAGACAAAACTTCCACCGGCAGAGCGTCGAAGAATTCATTGGCGAAAACGATGAGCGGGACGTCGGTAGCCAGGCACCGAGGAAGCGCCGAGAGGACGTCGTCGGAATTGGGGGAACGCTTATCCGCACGTCTCGAAGTATATTTTAAGAGTTTTGCTTTTCCGGACTCTATATGTTCTAGAAGTGTCGCCCTTATGCGCTCTCGCAAGACGGCTGAACTCTCCAGCAGGCTGTAGCACAACGCGTTGAAGAAGTCAGGAAATTTCTTTTCGGACCAATCCAGAACGTCCTGCGCAAAAAGTCCACGTCCGGGGCCGAGTTCGAGTACCTCGATCGCTGCCGGCGATCCGATAGCACGCCACATCTCGTCGAATTGCCGAGCCAGCAGTCGTCCAAAAACCGCATGCACATCGCTCGACGTGTAGAAATCTCCAGACTTGCCAAACTGCTCCGCATTCCGCGAGTAATACCCATATTCGGGATCGTAAAGGCACATTTCCATGTAGCGCGAAAACGGAATCGGCCCTCGCTCATGGATTTCGCCGAGGATTTTCTGGCGAAGGCTCACAAACCTCTCTCACGGCGATCGGCCCGATCCTGCGGAGTACGGATAAACATTTCCACCAGATAGTCATGGAGCGCGTCATAGAGCTGGCGCTGAAACTGCCATTCGAACTGAGGATGATCCAGATCGCGCGGATGCATTTCGAAGGTGTAGGTGTGCACCGGGACGGTGCAATGGGTAAGCTGGATGAGAACCTCGACTCCATCCTCCTTTTCGCGCGCGTCGAAGGTGAGCAGAGGATGCTCGTAAAGACGCAACTGCCCATGGACCCTGCCCAATCGCGAATTGCTCGTTTCGGCCATGGCTGTGATTGTAACGGGTGCGCGTGGAGAGCCTGCGCCCGTTTTGGTTGGTCGGCCGCCGGCGATTTCCCAAGGCTTCGGCGGTGCTTTACACTAAAAAGTTTGAAAAGCGACCTCGAAACCTGGGTGGAACGGTTGCGCTCCGGTGATCCTCGCGCGCTGGCGCGAGCGATCAGTACTGTCGAGAATCGCGCGCCGGACTCCAACCAGTTGTTGAAAGCGCTCTTCCCGCACAGCGGAAAAGCTAGAATGATCGGCCTGACAGGCCCTCCCGGCGCCGGGAAGAGCACGCTCGTCGACCAACTGGCTCGAGTCTATCGCCTCGAACACAAGACGCTCGGCATCATCGCCGTCGATCCCACCAGTCCTTTTACCGGCGGCGCAATTCTTGGCGATCGCATCCGGATGCAGGATCACCACGCCGATACTGGCATCTACATCCGCAGCATGGCCACGCGCGGGTCTCTCGGAGGACTTGCCCGAACCACTGCGGACGTTGCGACGGTACTCGACGCTTCCGGGCGTGATCTTATCCTGATTGAAACGGTTGGAGTAGGCCAGGATGAAGTGGATATCGTGCGCCTCGCCGATATTACCGTCGTGATCCTCGTCCCCGGCATGGGAGATGACGTTCAGACCATCAAAGCAGGGATCATGGAGATCGCCGACCTTTTTGTCATCAACAAGAGTGATCGCGAGGGAACTGAACGGGTGGAGCGCGAAATCCGCGCGATGCAATCGCTGGCCCAGCGGCATGACGGCTGGACCCCGCCGATCGTGAAGACTGTCGCCAGCGAAGGGAAGGGAATTCAGGAATTGGCTCTGGCCATCGCCGACTATGAGTCCTATCTGCGCAAAGAAAATCGTCTACTCAAGCACAACGTCCAGAACTGGCGAGAGCGGCTGATCGAGATGGTGCGCGATGCCATGCTCGACCGGGCGCGTGTCGAGTTGAGCGATGGGCGCGTCGATCAATACGCGAAACAGATCGTTGAGCACAAACGCGACCCATATTCGCTGGTCGAAGAAATCGTCGGGAAGGCAGGCGTCTGATGTTCCAGATTGATCATCTTGGTATCGCCGTGAAGTCGTTGGAGTCGGCGAAGGCGATCTACGAGAAATTGGGCATGAGCGTTTCCCCGGAAGAGACGGTGGAGCAGGAAAAAGTGCGGCTTGTGATGGTTCCGGTGGGTGAGAGCCGACTGGAGTTGCTCGAGGCGACCTCCGAGGATTCGACCATCGCCAAGTTCATCGCCAAGCGAGGCGAAGGCCTGCACCACGTCTGCATGCGCGTTCCCGATCTTGCGGCGGCAGTGAGTAAACTGAAGCAGGACGGCGTGCGCCTCGTAACAGACGAAATCAAAACCGGTGCCGGCGGACACCGTTACGTTTTTGTCCACCCGTCCAGCGCCGGCGGAGTGCTGCTGGAATTGGTCGAAGGCCAATAGCCGTGTTGTTTAGCAAGCCGTCATTCGATGTGTTGCTGAAATGAGTCTGAACGATTTCAAACGCGGGTATAACGCGGGGGTGATGACTACCGGAATAAAGCCGGAGGGTGGTCCTACTGGCTCATCTTCCTCCTTGCCCTCGTGCTGACGCAGGTCGCTGGTCGACGCTTCGGATTGCAGTGGTACTCCACCGTCGGTGTCGGAATCTTTTCTGTCTTTGCGTCATCGGCTCTTGTAACGCTGATGAGAAGGCTGAAGTCGCCGTCCAAATGATTCTCCTCGCAGCTGACACTTCCGGGAAAAACGGTAGTCTTGCCTTGGCACGCGTTCACGGGGCGTCAACCAACGCGACTTCTGCAGGGTTGGAGGTCCTCGAACTTGTCCCTCTTGAGGGCGGAACATTCTCCGCTCAGCTGATACCACAGATTTCGGCGTTGCTGCAGAAGCAGGGTCTCGCGAAACGGGATATCAGCGGATTTGCTGTTGTCTCGGGTCCAGGATCCTTCACCGGTCTCCGCGTTGGACTCGCCGCGATCAAAGCACTTGCCGAAATTCTTCACAAGCCCATCGCCGCAGTTTCACGTCTCGAGGCCGTTGCCCGCAGCAGCGCATTGCGTGGATTCGTTGTCGGCGTGATCGATGCAGGTCGAGGCGAAGTCTACGCGGGCGAATACCAACTCAGTTCCCGTTCCATACGGTTGAAGGAACGCTTACTCGCAAAAGAAGAGTTCTTCGAAGAATATCGCGGCCAAAGGATTGTCGTTTTCGATCCAGCCCTCGCGGATGCCGCCCGCTCGCGTGCCTTGCACCCGGAGCGAGTGCCGGAACCTCGGGCCGATGTGATTGCCCGTCTAGGCTGGGAGAAAATTCAGTCGGGCGAAATCGCCGCGGCCGATGAACTCGAGGCCAACTACATTCGGCGTTCCGATGCGGAAATCTTCGCCAAACCTTCTTAGGAACGGCTCCAGGGACGAGTTAGCAGTCATGAGCGACGACTCACTAGCCATGAATCAGATCGTCATTCGCCCCGCGACCCCGGCCGATATCCCCGATATGATGCGGCTGACCGATCATTCCGCCACCGCCGCGCACTGGTCGCGCGAACAATACGATCGAAGTTTCGATCCCGGTTCTCCCAACCGGCTTGCAATGGTTGTGCAGGATTCACAAAGCCTGCAAGGATTTTTGATCGCGCAGGGGATCCTCGACGAGTGGGAGATCGAAAACATTGCGATCGCCAGTCCGGCCCGCCGCCGCGGTCTGGGTACCCGGCTTCTCGGAGAGTTTCTTGATGAAGCCCGCGCAAAAGGTGCCCGCGCAGTGTACCTGGAAGTCCGCGAATCGAATCGCGCCGCGTGCTCGCTGTACGAAAAATGGTCCTTCGAACAAAGCGGCCGCCGACCTCGTTACTATTCCGACCCCGTCGAAGACGCGATCATTTACCGTCATACATTTGCCTGATTTTGCCTCGAATGCGGTGCAGTTTTATCACAGGGGCATGTGACGTCAAATACACCCTAGGCCGAAAATAGCATTGAAGCGCTCTATGGCGTATGGTACGTTTTAATCCTCAACCCGGTTAGGAGGTCTGCTGGATGCTCACTCCGAAAGACCAACTCCTGGCCAGCCACGATGAATTCCGCAGGCTGGCCTCGGAGCACACGCAGTACGCACAACGGCTTGATTCACTCACCCAAAAACGCTATCTCACCGAAGACGAAAAGCTGGAAGAAGTCCGGCTCAAGAAGCTGAAACTGCGCCTCAAGGATCAGATGGAATCCATCGAGCGCCAGTTCCGGCAGCAGTTAGTACACAACCAGGTCGCTTAATCTCCCTCCAAAAGGGCTCGGCTCAGCCGCTCAGGGTGCAATGTCTGTAGAATACGGCGCTTGTAAGCGCCGATTTTTGTTGCAGTTAAGTTACAATCGGCTGAGCGGTCGCACTGCACTATAATTTTTTGTCAGGTCTCTCCATGGTTCGCGACGGATATTTCTACGCGTTGCCCTTGATCCTTGCCGCAGCCTTGATTAGCTGGCTCACACATCCGTGGTGGGCTCTACCTGCCGTGTTGCTGGCCGCATTCTGTTTGTGGTTCTTTCGCGATCCGGAGCGCGTGGTACCGCAGGTAGCCGGTGCGATTGTCTCACCCGGCGACGGCAAAGTTACCGACATCTCGAACGTCTCTCTGGGTGGTACAGAACGCAAGCGGATCAGTATTTTCCTCAACGTCTTCAACGTCCACGTGAACCGCTCTCCCATCGCCGGCACCATTCGCGACGTTCGCTACCAGAAGGGTAAGTTCGTCAATGCGATGGGCGCGAACTCCGCCGAGGAAAACGAACAGAACATCGTAACCGTGGAAGGTGAGGGACATACCGTAGTCTTCAAACAGATCGCCGGGCTGATTGCCCGCCGCATCGTATTTACGAAAAAAGTGGGAGACGTCGTGGCCCGTGGCGAACGCGTTGGCCTCATCAAGTTCGGCTCGCGCGTGGATGTCCTCATGGAACCCGGCGTCCAGATTGCCGTGAAGGTCGGAGATCACGTGAAGGGCGCCTCGAGCGTACTCGCATACGCGCACGCTGTCTCGGAACTGACGACGGCATCCAGCCAGACTGTCAACACGGGAGTGCGTTGAATGCACGATCCCGGCGAACGCGCGGTGGTTGAGATTCCGAAACGGCGCAGGGAAGACCGTCCGCAGCGCCGCATGCGCAAAGGCATGTATATCTTGCCCTCGCTGTTCACGACGGCCAATCTTGCCGCTGGGTACTATGCAATTCTCCAGGTCATGCATGGGACGCTGGCGGAACCCTGGCACTTCGATTTCGCCGCCAAGGCGATCGGCTTTGCGGTACTTTTCGATGGTCTCGATGGTCGAATTGCGCGCATGACCAGGACTAGCAGTGATTTCGGCAGGGAACTGGACTCGCTGGCCGACGTGATCACCTTCGGCGTTGCCCCGGCCCTGCTGGCATACATGTGGGGTTTCCATCTGCTCCCGCAATTTCTTGATCATCCGGAGTTCCGCACGAAGCTGGTGCAACTGGGTGCCGTCGCGAGCTTTTTGTTCCTGGTGGCTGGGGCCAGTCGCTTGGCTCGTTTCAACATTATGGTCAACCCGCAACCGTCTAACCCGGGGCGACCCGATAAGAAATACTTTGTGGGCATGCCGATTCCCGCAGGCGCCGGGGTCGTCGCCGCAGTCGTGCACTTCACCAGCGGAGAACCGGTCGATGACCGCTGGCTCTCCATTACATGGCTCCTGCTCGTGGTCGCCGTCGGCTATCTCATGGTGAGCACCTGGCGTTTTTATAGTTTCAAGGACATCCATTTCAATTCCCGCCAGCCGTTCCGTATCATGATTCTGCTGGCGGCGGTTTTCGTTTCTATCTGGTTCTGGTCACGCTGGGTCCTTTTCGCGATTGCGCTCATCTACATGATCTCTGGTGTCTGGTGGCGCTTGCAGTGGATCATCCGGCGCAGGCCCAGTCCCCCGGCGCCACCCGTGTACAAGGAGGCCTCCCAGCCCTCATGAGTTCTCAGTTCAAACCTGCCACAGCGTCCGGGGCGGAAACTCTTCGCGGAAACCTGTACCGCGTGGCGATCGTAGGGGCCAGTTCGCTCAGAGGCAAAGAAGTTGCCGAGGTCCTCAACGACCGTAATTTCCCAGCTGTCGACATCAAGCTGCTCGACGATGATGAAGCTCTGGGTCAGCTCGAAACGATGGGCGACGAAATCACGTTCATCCAGAGTGTTCGCAGTGAACAGTTCGACCGGCTGGACTTCACCTTTTTCGCCTCCGATCAAACTTGCACGCGCAAGAACTGGAAAATGGCTCGCGATGCCGGCAGCGCCATCGTCGATCTTTCCTATGCGCTCGAGGATGATCCCGCCAGCGCGATCCGCTCGCCCTGGGTTGAGCGTCAGTTAGGGCAGACGCCTGCTCTGGAATTACAGCCGGGCCCCTGCGTGATTGCTCATCCCGCTGCGGTGACGCTCGCACTTCTGATTTTGCGCGCACAGAAGGCCGGAACGGTTCAACGCGCCATCGCGACGGTCATGGAGCCTGCCTCGGAGCACGGTCAGAAGGGCATGGACGAACTCCACGAGCAGACGGTGAATCTGCTCTCCTTTCAGGAACTGCCGAAAAACGTTTTTGATATGCAGGTTGCGTTTAACATGGCCGCTGCCTACGGTCCGAACTCGAGCCCGACTTTGTTATCCATCGAGCAGCGCATTCTGAAACACTACCAGCGAATCGCGGGCAAAAATGCCTTGCAGCCTTCGTTGCGGCTGGTTCAGGCGCCTATCTTTCACGGCCATGCGTTTTCCATCTACTTGGAACTTGCAGAGCCGGTCGCGATCGGCGATCTCTCGCAGGCGTTGGCCGGTGAACACGTCACAGTGAGCCGCCAAGCCGAGGATCTCCCGAACAATGTGAACGCCGCCGGACAAGGCGATATTCTGGTGTCGTTGGCTCGCGACGAAAATAATCCAAAAGGTGTCTGGTTATGGGCAGCCGCGGACAATCTGCGCGTCGCGGCTGTTACCGCCGTTGAATGTGCGGAGACCATGACGCCTACCCGCCCGCGAGGGAAGATTCAGTGAGCGTCCGCCCGAGTAGCGCTGGCGTCCCGCCGGCTACACACTCCAAGCGAGCACAGCAAACTGGAATCATTGTCCTGATCTTACTGGTCGTGATCACGTTCACCGCTTGCGGCTATCATACTGCCGGCCACAACGTTACGTTGCCGGAGAACGTGAAGACGTTGGCGATTCCTGCCTTTGTCAATCAGTCGCAAACCTACCGCGTCGAGCAGACACTGACCGCGGCTGTCGTTCACGAGTTCACCACTCGCACCCACTACCAGATCCTTCACGCCGAAAGCGATGCCGCCGATGCAACTCTGCACGGCACCGTCCTGACCACTACCGCTTCGCCGCTCACCTACGATTCGAAAACAGGACGTGCGGAAAGCGTATTAGTCGTGGTTAGCATGAAGGTGTCTCTGGTTGACCGGCAAGGCAAGATTCTCTTCCAGAATCCTTCGTACATTTTCCGCGAGCAATATCAGGTCTCGCAGGAACTCTCCAGCTTCTTCGAAGAAGACTCCCCGGCAATGGGCCGGCTCTCGCGCGATTTTGCCCAGACGCTTGTCAGTAATGTTCTGGAGGGCTTCTGATGAAAGCCTTCGCGCAGGCGGATCGTTTCGTATCCGAAGTTGAAGGCAAGAAGCTCCGTCCCGCCTACGTGTTCGTCGGCGACGAAGTGTTCTTCCGCAAGCGCTTTCGCGACGCGATTCTCGAACACTTGGTGCCCGAAGATCTCCGCGACTTTAGCTTCTTCGAATTCGACCTCGCCGAAACGGATCTGACCGAGATCCTCGATCGCGCGCGCACTCCGTCGCTCATGGCCCCGTTCCAGGTGTTCTTCGTGCGTGGCGTGAAGACGTTATTTGGCCGCGGCTCGAACGAGGAAAAGCTGGCCGCCATCGAGGAGTACTGTAAAAGCCCCAATCCCGACGCCCTTGTGGTATTCGTCGCCGACCACATCAGCATCCCCGCCGATGTCCGTCGCATGGACATGACTGACAAGGAACGCTACGAGCGCATTCGCGAAACCATGGGTCAGTTCTGTGGGATCGTCGAACTCGCGCGCGTGGAAGAGAGTGAAGCCGTTCGCTGGCTCACCGATTATTGCAACAGCCGTGATGTGAAAATGGAAGCCGATGGCGCCCGCGAGTTGGTCGATGCGCTCGGTGGCGACATGATGATGATCTCGAACGAACTCGAGAAACTCATCCTCTACGTCGGCGAGAAGAAGCGCATCACCCTGAGCGACGTGGAAACGATGGTGCTCGCCGCCAAGCAGAGATCACTCTACGAACTGACGGACGCGATCTCCTCGAAAGATCGTGTACGCGCGCTCGAGATTCTGGACGCAATTCTGTGCACTGGCGACGGGGACGAGGCCGCAATCGGTCACCTTTATATGCTGGCCAAAACATTCCGCCAGATGCTGGTGATTCTCGAGCGCAACGTGCGCGATCAGCGCGCGCTCTGGGCCGCCCTGTGGCAGGGCTTCCGTGTGCCTCCGTTTGCGGCGGAAGACATCATTCGCCAGGCTCGGCGCTACAAATCCAAACGTGAGCTCACGAGTGGTATTCGCCTGATCGCGAAAGCCGACTTGGCCTTGCGCTCCAATCCGCCCACCAAGCGCCTTGTGCTTGAAAAGTTGGTGCTGGATCTGACCGCCGAGCCGCGGCCGGAGTCGGGCTGGATGCAGGACGAGTTGCCCGTGTGATGCCGCTGTCGGCAATCTGCAGGCGGCGCGCCCAATAACTTTGGAACTGTGAACGTCTCGGCCTACCTCGCGCGTATCGGATTTTCCGGATCCACCCAGGCCAGTTCCGATACCCTTCGCGGCCTCCATCTTGCGCACATGCGCACCGTTCCCTTCGAGAACCTCGACATTTCTCTGGGCAGAGAGATCATCTGCGACGAGCGGCGCTTCCTCCACAAAATCGTCGATCTGCGCCGCGGCGGATTCTGTTATGAGCTGAATGGTGCATTCGCCGTCCTGTTGCGCGAGCTTGGTTTGTCCGTAACGCTCCTCTCCGCGCGCGTCTCGCGCGAGGACGGTAGCGCCTCCCCCGAGTTCGACCACTTGGCTCTGCGCGTCGACTTGGACGAACCCTGGCTCGCCGATGTCGGTTTCGGTGATTCTTTTCTTGAGCCGTTGCGTCTAAAACCTGAGCTCGAGCAGGAACAATCGAGCGGGCGGTTCCGTATCGTCCAAGTAGGAGACGTGATGATCATGCAACGGGTGCTGCCGGGAGAATTCTGGAAGTCAATGTATCGATTCACACTGACACCACGTCAACTGTCCGACTTTGCGCCGCGCTGCGAATTTCAGCAAACCTCGCCCGAATCTCATTTCACGCGCCAGCGCATCTGTACGTTGCCGACCCAAGATGGCCGAATCACCCTCTCCGACCTGAAGTTGATCCGCACCATTGGAGAACGGCGGGAGGAAAGGATCCTTGCGAGTGAGGACGAATGGCGTTCGGCGCTGGCTGAGTTGTTCGGAGTCCAACTGTGAAGTTGACCAAGGTTCCCAGGTGGTTTGCTGTCGTGGTCTGTGCTTCGATGCTGACCGCCGAGATTCCTGCGTCGGCGCAAACCCCGCATAACAAATTTGACGGGCACATTCAAGCCTATGTCCGGAATGGTGACTTCACTGGTTCCGCGCTTGTGGCCAAGGGTGGCCACGTGCTGTTTCGCAAGTCCTACGGTTTTGCCAACACGGAATGGAGAGTCCCCAATTCGGAAATCACGAGGTTCCACATCGCCTCGATCACCAAAACGTTTACCGCCGCAGGGATTGTTCTTCTCGAGCGCCAAGGAAAGCTGAAATACAGCGACCCGCTCAGCAAATACATTCCGGGCTACCTCAACGGGGACAAAATCACGATCGAGGAGATGCTCCTGCATTCCTCCGGCCTCCCCGACTACTACACGCTGCCCGAGTACGCGACCAAGAAGTACGAACGTGTCACACTGCCCGACCTGATTGCGTGGGTGAAGAACAAGCCTCTGGATTTTCTCCCCGGCAGCAAGAGCAGCTATAGCAACACCGGCTACGGTTTCCTGGCCTACGTCATCGAGCAAGTTTCAGGGAAGCCCTACGACGAATTCATTGCCGAAGAGATTCTCACGCCGGCGGGAATGAAAGACACGGGCACCCTCCGCGACGAAGGATTGATCCTGAACCGCGCGAGCGGTTATCAGCCCGCGCTTGAAGAGTCGGGTCTTCGGAACGCGCCTTTTTATGACAAGACGATTCTCACCGGTTCGGGATCACTCTATTCCACAACCGACGATCTCTACATCTGGTCCCAGGCCATCCAGCGTGGCCGTTTTTTCGACATCCGCCGCCTGCCTCATCCGTATGGATGGGGCGAGCGTCAAACCAAGAACGGGCATAGGTATATCGAGCAGAGCGGCCGCGCCCCTGGCTTCGCTGCTCATCTCTCAATTTTTCCTGACGACGATTTGACCGTAGTTGTTCTTGGCAATCTCGAAGATGCCGCCGTGAACGTGATCGCAGACGATCTGGCGAAATTGGCCCTCGGTGAGAACGCGAATCCCCCGTCCCCGCGGCCTAAGAAAAACGGGTCTGACACGAGACCGGAAGATTACGCGGGGACGTACGAAGTGAATCCCACATTCCTGCTCGATGTTCGCGCACACGGCGACGATCTTTATCTGCGCGGGACCGGAGGAGACTACCTGCCGCTCGAACCGCTCGGCAAAGAGTCTTTCTTTTATCGCCAGCTATACGTGAAAGTCGATTTCAAACGCGACAAATCCGGAAAGATCGAAGCGCTTCTCTGGAACGGCGAATATCCCTGCAAGAAGGTCAGCGACCGGCCTCAACCGTGAGGTTCTAGTAGCGCCGGCGTCCCGCCGGCTGGCGTGGCGGCATCTTGCCGTCACAAGTCCCACACAAGCACAACAAAAATGGCAGGCCGCAGCCTGCCATTCTGAACCGAAGATGTAACTCCTACTTCGCTCCGACGGCCTTCACTCTGGCTGACAGACGGGATTTGTACCGGGCAGCCGTGTTCTTGTGGAGCACGCCCTTCTGGATCGCCTTATCCAACGCAGATACGGTTTCGCGATACGACTTCTCTGCACCTGGCTTGTCGCCCTTTGCGAGCGTTTCCCGCAGTTCGCGCAGCGCGCCGCGGAGGCGCGAGGTGTTGGCGCGGTTGGTGGCAGTGCGCTTCTCGGTCTGACGGGCGCGTTTCAGCGCCGAAAAATGATTGGCCATGTCTTGTCTGATTACCTTCGTTTCTACTTAAGAGATATTCCGGTGGGTACCGAATACGCTATTGTACGAGACTAAGTCCTGACTGGTCAAACGGATATGGACAAGGTTCTGGAGCGCCTGAAGGTTCTCATCGATTCATCCACACCCATCGTGGTGATGGAGACGGTGGAAGAGGTGCGCGCGGTTCGCATGGCACGCGCTGCATGTTCCGCCCTGAATCTGGCAGTCTTCGAGTGGACGATTGCCAGCGGTTTGGCACGATCTGGTTCGGGTTCTCTCGAGTCCCGTCTGGAGCAGCCGATTCCAGGCGGCTATCACGCTGGAACGGTCGACGACGTCGCCGAGAGTGCCAAAGCTCTCTACGACAGCCGCGAGCCGGCTAAAATGCTGGCTAATCTGGAAGGCATTACGATTGAGGCCGCTTTCATCCTGAAAGATCTGCATCGCCACATGGATGACCCGGTCGTGGTGCGTCGTCTACGCGATGTCGGACAGAAATTTGCCACGAATCGGCGTACCGTCATTCTGACCGCCCCCAAGATCTCGATCCCGGCTGAGCTCGCCAGCCTGGTCGAGTTTCTAGAACTTCCCATTCCCGATCGCCAGCGCCTTCGTCAGATCATCGACGAAGTCCTGGTTCGAGTTTCGAAGACGCACACGCTGCAACGCCGCCTCGATCCTGGTGGCCTCGACGCTATGGCGGAGAATTTGCGCGGCCTGACCGAAGAAGAAGCCGAGCGTGCTATCTCGCAGGCTCTGGTGTCCCGCTATGCGCTCTGCCCCGAAATTGTCACCGACGTTCTGGAAGCCAAGAAGGCCCTGCTGAAACGCTCCGAGATGCTCGATTTCGTCGAGGTCTCCGACACGCTCGCCAGCGTTGGCGGCCTCGATAATCTCAAGCGCTTCCTCGCGCAACGCCGTGGCTCGTGGGAAGAACAGGCTCGCGACTTCGGGCTCGATCCGCCGCGCGGCGTCATCATTCTTGGCGTACAGGGTTGCGGCAAGAGCATGTGCGCTCGCGCCATCGCGGGTGAATGGAAACTTCCGCTGGTGAAATTTGACACCGCTGCCGTGTACGACAAGTACATCGGCGAAACCGAGAAGCGCATACAGAAAGTGTTTAAGGTCGCGGAAGGCCTCGCGCCTTGCGTGCTCTGGATCGACGAACTGGAAAAAGTGTTCGCGGGCAGTGGCCCGGATTCCGCCTCGGCCGACGCAGGTGTATCGTCTCGCCTGCTCGCGTCTTTTCTTTCCTGGATGCAGGACCGCAAAGCGCCTGTCTTCGTCGCCGCAACCTGCAACAACGTCAACGCGCTACCGCCGGAGCTAATTCGCAAAGGCCGCTTCGACGAGCTCTTTTTCGTCGATCTGCCCAGCCAGGCTGAACGGAAACAAATTTTTGCCATCCAGCTGGGCAAGCGAAAGCGCAATCCCGCCGACTTCAATCTCGATCAGGTGGCTGCTGCTGCCAGAGGATTCTCCGGTGCCGAAATTGAATCGGTGGTGCAGACAGCCCTCTACGCCGCTTATTCGCAGAAGCAGCAACTGACCACCCAGCACTTGCTGGCCGCGATTCAGGCCACCGTTCCCCTCTCGACAACTCGCGCGGAAGAGATCGAAGCTCTGCGCGAGTGGGCAGAAAAACGCGCGGTCCCGGCATCGCTGCCCGAAGCGAGGGCCGAGCGAGCCTGAGGGTGCGACTCGCGCCGTGCCCGCAGATTCCGCACCGCGGCTTAGGGCGATCGTTTTGTAAATTCTTTCCCACGAGCACAACGGTCTTGAGACTCTGCCTTTTCAAGCACCTGCGATCACGAGGGCTCCGCGCAGAAAATGGCCCTAACGGGTGGGAAACAGGGCCGGACCCATGGGCTATAATGACAAAACAGTTTTCCCCCTCCAGTGTGGACCCATGGACAACGGTTTGGGGCTTTTAAGTCCGGAGACGACTGCTATTCCTATCAAGGCAGATCCTCGTCTCAAGCTCCTGTTCGAGCTCGAACCGCGTTACATCGTTTTCCTCGATAACCTTGCCGATCTTCTTTCCCCGCCGAAACTGCCGCCGCTTGAGCTGACGTCGCCGCCGGGAGAGTTTTGGCCCGATGTATTTCAGCCAACGCAAATGCCGTGGCGGTCGTTTCAGGAATCCGTCATCTGGCATCTGGTCGCAGTCGTGGCGATCTGGAGCCTTGCGGGGAAGGGCTGGATCCTGCACCGAGAGCCGCAGGTGCGCAATCCACTGCGCGATGCGCAGCACATCACCTACTATCCTCCATCTCGCGACTACTCGGCACGCGCGAGCCGTCCGGTTGTGCGTCCGCACTCGAAGGCTCGCCCAGCCGCACCGCATCAGAAGCCGCTCGAAGTGGCGCGTGAAGCGCGGCGTCCCGGAAGCCTGACCGTGCCACCGGATCTCAAGACTGCGATCGCTCGCCCGAATCTCGGCGCCGCAAGTCCAGTCCCGCCTTCTGTGCCTCTCGGTGCAACCTCGCGATCGACAAATCTGCCGACCGGGCTGAATTCTGTCGTCGCTCCTCCACCTGACGTAAAGGGGGGTATTCGCGCTGGTGGGGGCTTGCAGGCCTCGGTGGTAGCACCTCCACCCGACGCTAGCGGAATATCCGCCGGACACTCTGCGATTTCTCCGAATGCCGCCGTGATCGCACCGCCACCGACTCTGCAAACCTGGGTTCGGAAGATCGAAAGCTTGTTCGGGGACTCGGGCGGTAAGGGCGCCGTTGTTCCCCCGCCGCCGAGCGTCTCTGGAACGGATGGCGGTCGCGCAGGTTCTCTCGGAAATGGCTCGCCACAGGTCGTTGCCCCGCCACCCTCGATAGACGGAGTGGGTGGGCCAGGGGGTGGCCGTTCCCTCACGGCGTCCGCTTCGAACATTGTGCCTCCGCCCCCATCGGTTCAAGGCCTCGGTAGAGGACGCGGCAACGGCTTCACTGAGGGCGGAGGGGCAGTCGTTCCACCTCCACCGTCGTTGCAAGCGGGTTCAGGAACGCACGGAAGCATTGGATCTCTCGCCGCCGGATCCGGCGCCATCGTCCCGCCTCCGCCCGGCGTGCAGGGTGTCGAAGGTGGAAGAGGTAGCATGCTTTCCGCCGGATCGCCTTCCATTGTCCCTCCGCCTCCGTCGATGGAAGCTCGAGGTGGACTTGGAGGAAGCGGAGTCGGCGGGACCCGGAAGAGTTCGCTGAACGGTACCGGCAGCGACATCGTTCCGCCGCCGCCCAGTATGCAAGGCTTGGGTGGAGGCGGAAATTCTCAATCGGCTTCAGGCGCTGGCGCAGGCGGCGCGCGCAACCGGAATGCTCTCGGAGGACTCGGTGGCGACATCGTTCCACCGCCTCCATCGTTCGATCGCGGTTCTGGCGGTGGCAATGGTGGCGGAAAGGGCCACACAGCGGGCATGCCGGGTACGGGCAGCGGGATTGTGCCACCCCCGCCATCCATGCAAGGTGTAGACGGGGGCGGTACCGGCGGCCGCATCAAATCGTTATCCGCAGGGGGTGGTTCGGGCGTGATTCCTCCACCACCGTCGGTCTCCGGCGCGCCGGGCGGTACAGGACGCACGCCATCCGGCGCAGGTTCAGGTTCCGGCGTCGTTCCACCTCCGCCTTCGATTTCCGGAGACGGCCAGGGAGGTTCAGGTAACGGACGTCTTACCGCAATGAATGGTGCACCCGGCGGAGGTCCAGTTCCTCCTCCACCCTCGACTTCTGGCCTCGGCGGCGGGTCCGGCAACGGTTCCGGAACTTCGCTCAGCGGTCCCGAATCTGCCGCACCCCCGGCAGGAGGCGGCGGTTCTGGAGGCAACGGTGGTTCCGGCGGCGGACCGGCATATTCCGGCTCCACCGGGCCTCTGCAGCAGATGGACGATATCCCGGATGCCAATATCCCGCCGAACCCCAATGAGCCTCCTCCGGGACCCGCTGAAGAGTTCCCGCTGCGCTTCATAACCCTTCCGCTGCCTGGGCAGGGCTCCTCGTTTTTCTCAAATTACGAGGTCCTCATGGCAGAACGCACGCTTCCGCGGGGACGTACGCAACTAATCAAGCTCGTTTATACCTTCCTCCCATATCAGAAGAGGCTTTCCGAATACATTCAGAGCAATGCCCTCGTCTATACGTTGCGCGTCACCCGCGACACCAGGTGCGACGAATCGTTGATAGGGTTGATGTGGTCCGACGCGAATCCGGATGCCGCCGATATGTTTCCGGGCATCGACAAGAACACCAAACTGCCGTGCTACGTCACCACGGCAGACGACTATCAGCGAGCTCTCGTCCGACGACGGTGAAGTGGACCGACGGGCGTCTCGCCCGTCGAAAGAACCTCCCGCCGCTCGCACTGTTCGCTGATTTTCCGCTCCCATTGACTCCCTCCCGCACCCGCGCTACGCTTAACCGTAATGGTGGTTGCTTGCACCTCAGGAGCGAGCATTCCGGCTGGTTCCATTTCCCCGCAGAACAATCGTTTGCTTTTTGAAGGAACCGTCGCGGGTGTGTCCCGCACCGTGCGCAACTGCATTTCCTGCTGTGACTTGCCGATGACTGGCAGGCGCAGCATCAGGCTGGCTGCAGCCTGCCCGACGGCATGGCCGTCATCCTCATGGGGCCCTTGGAGGAGAGCATCCGCTTCTGAATGAAGAAAAGCATTGAAGTCAGTTCGAATATTGAGACGTTATTCGGCACTCGCGACGAGAACCTGCATGTGCTTGAGGATGGACTGAACGTCACCATCGACCTTCGCTCCAATGGGCTTGAAATCGAAGGCGCTCCCAAGGATGTCGCGCGCGCCGAGCAAATCTTCAGCGACTACGATCACCTGCAACGCTCCGGCTACACCTTCAATAACGGGGACCTCAATAGCATGTTGCGTGTGATTGCGTCCGACCCGAAGGTGACGTTGCGCGGCCTCGCCGAAGCGGGACGCCAGCGTTCCTTTGGACGCCGCACCGTGCAACCCAAGAGCGCCAATCAGCGCCGTTATATTGAAGCCATCGAGAAGCATGACATGGTCTTTGGCATCGGCCCGGCCGGAACGGGCAAGACCTATCTCGCCGTGGCTATGGCGATCTCCGCTCTGCTCGCGAAGCGCGTGAACCGCATCATCCTGGCCCGGCCGGCCGTCGAAGCCGGCGAGCGCCTCGGCTTTCTCCCAGGCACGCTGCAGGACAAGATCGATCCCTATCTGCGCCCGCTCTACGACGCCCTTTACGACATGCTCGATCCCGAGAAGGTCGATCGCTATTTGGAGAAAAATGTCATCGAGATCGCGCCCATCGCTTTCATGCGCGGGCGCACGCTCAACGACTCATTCGTGATCATGGACGAAGCCCAGAACACGACCTCTGAGCAGATGAAGATGTTCGTGACGCGCCTTGGATTCAACTCGAAGGCCGTCATCACCGGCGACGTTACGCAGATCGATCTTCCCAATGCACGCCGCAGCGGTTTAGTGGAAGCGATCGACATCCTGAAGCCGGTGGATGGTCTGGCCTTCGTCTATTTCGATGAGTCCGACGTCGTGCGCCATCACTTGGTGCAGCGCATCATTCGCGCTTACGACGAGCACAAGGCTCGCGTGGCCGAACAACAGATGCTCTTGTCGCTTGGCGCCAAACAGGCAGATGTGCGCGCCGCCAATATGAGAGCTGCAGAGCAGAGTGCCACAGACGCTGCGGGTTCGAACGAAATTGAGGCAGAAGATCCAGTGCCACGGTCCGATGTGCCGCCTGTGGAAACGCGACGCGCGGAATAAGATCTAAAAATCTTAGGAGGGCGCTCGCAGCCCTCCTATTTTTCTTTCTGCTGGTCAACTATCGGGATGGTGATTTTCAAAAAACGCGTGCCGGGACTCAATGAGGCCTCACTCGACCGCTTTCTCCGTCGCGCCCGACGTGCTGTCGGACTCCGTGGCAGAGTCACGGCGCTTGTCACGTCCAACCGCGCCCTCCGCGTTTTGAACGAACGCTACCGCGGCAAAGATCAGCCCACCGACGTGCTTTCTTTTCCCGCGGAGCCAATCGCAGTGCATGATTTTGCCGGTGACGTGGCCATCTCGGCCGAAATCGCCGCTCAGAACGCCCGGCGCCTGGGACACTCTCTTCCGGAAGAGATTAAAATCCTCGCCCTCCATGGGGTTTTGCATCTGGCGGGGTACGATCATGAGCGCGATCGCGGCGAAATGGCTCGCAAGGAGGAACACCTTCGCAAACAATTGGGCTTGCCGGTGGCCTTGATTGAGAGAACGTTCACCGCGCCGCGCCACGACACCGCCATAAGGCGTTCTCCAAGGACACCCGCTCCGACCGCCAAGCGTTCCAGTTCTTTCAGTGTTCTTGCCAAGGGGAGATCCGGTCGATGATCTACAGCGGCGTCGGTCTCGCGCTTCTGCTGCTCTCCGGAGTTCTCACGCTGGTCTCTTACCTTGATCGGGTGTACGCCGAGATCGGCAAATTCCTGTCGCGCGAGTTTCAGGACAATGTCGACTCGTTCGAACAGAAAGTCGAGCCCAAGCTTAAGGTCAGCCGTTCGCGCGCTTCGCTCTCGATGGCCATCCTCGTCCAACTCACCATGGCCGCCATCGCAATGGTGGTAGGATTCACCGTCTTCAGCGACAATGCCTGGAGCATCCAGGAGATTTTGCAAGCCACTCTGAGCCTTATTCTCATCGTCATTGTTTTCAATCGATTTCTTCCCTTCGTCTTTTTCACGCGTACCAGCGGCGAATGGTTGGCGCGCTGGGTCCCGTTGCTGCGCGTCATGATTTTCGCTGTGCTTCCGGTGACTCTGATCCTGGGATTCCTGCAGTCGGTGACGTCCCTTACCCGGCAACAGGCCGAGGAACAGCCTGAGAACTCGACGGAAGCCGTTGACGCTCTCATTGAGGCCGGGCAGGAAGAAGGCATCATCCAGGCGAGTGATCGCGACCTGATCCAATCCGTCGTCGAGTTCAGCGGCAAGACCGTGCGCGAGGCCATGAAGCCCCGCCCTGAGATGGTCGCCGTCGCCGTCGGCACAACGGTGGAACAGTTCGTGGAACTGCTGCGCGCGAAGCCTTTTTCGCGCGTGCCGGTTTATCGCGACTCCATTCACAATATCGTGGGCATCATGTACGCCCAGGACGTCCTGCAGGTTCCCGACACCGAGGCCCACACCCGCACCGTCGAGACGCTCATGCGGAAAGATGTCTATTTTGTCCCCGAGAGCAAACTGGGCAGCGATCTTCTCCGCGAGATGCGCAAGGGCAACGTCCGAATTGCCATAGTTGTGGACGAATACGGTGGAGTCGCCGGACTGGTGACGATTGAAGATCTGGTGGAAGAAATTGTCGGCGAGATCCGTGACGAACACGAAAAATCTCAAGTCGTAAAGGAAAACGACCACTCCTACATCGTCCCGGGCAACATGGATGTCGATCATCTCGACGAGCTTTTTGGTGTCCGCCCAGACGGCAAAGAAGCCACCACGGTGGCCGGACTCGTCAGCGAACTGGCTGGGCGAATCCCCCAGAAAGGCGAGGTCATCGAAGAAGACGGCCTGCGCTTCGAGGTTCTGGAGTCGACCGATCGCCGGGTCGAGCGTGTGCGTATCGTGGCCTCAGAACCGCGGCAAATGAAGCTCATCTAAATGGCCTTCCACTCAGGATTCGTCTGCATTCTCGGCCGGCCGAACGCTGGCAAGTCCACCTTGCTGAACGCCCTCGTCGGCGAAAAACTCGCCATCATCAGCCCCAAGCCCCAAACGACCCGCAACCGGATTCAGGGCATCATCCATCTGCCCAAGCTGGGCAAGCGCTCTGGCGCGCAGATTGTGCTCGTCGATACTCCCGGCGTGCATAAGCCCGACAGTTCGCTCGGGCGCAAGATGATGGTTGAAGTCCGCGAGGCGCTGGAGGCCTGTGACCTCATCCTTCTGATTCTCGATGTCACCAAAAAGCTTGCTAGGGAAGACCAGTTCGCTCTCCAGATGGCCCAGCAGACCATGACTCCGGTGTTTCTGCTGCTGAACAAAATCGACCTGCTCAAAGACAAGAGAAGCTTGTTGCCGCTGATCGCCGGCTATCAAAGCCTGCACGACTTCAAGGAAGTCATTCCGTTGTCCGCGCTGAAGAAAGATGGCCTCGACTTGCTCTTGGAGAAGGTCGTCTCGGCCTTACCAGTCGGGCCCGCTTACTTTCCCGAAGATCAACTGACCGACCAGCCGGCGCGCTTCATGGCCGCCGAAATCATTCGCGAAAAGGTACTCCTCGATACAAAAGAAGAAGTGCCGCACGCCACTACGGTGGTCGTCGATCAGTTCGAAGAAGGACCCAAACTGACCCGGATTGCGGCGACGATCTACTGCGAGCGCGACGGCCAGAAGGCGATCCTTGTCGGCAAAGGTGGACAGATGCTGAAGAAGATCGGCACCGCCGCGCGCCATAACATCGAGCGTCTGTTGAATAGCAAGGTCTTCCTGGAGCTTTACGTCAAGGTGCAGCCGGGATGGCGCGATTCCCGTGCCTTTGTGGATGAACTCGATTGGCGCCGTCAACTCGCGAATCTGGCGGTATCGCCCCCGCCTGAGGACTGAGACCAACCGGCCATTGTCGGCTGCTCATTCTGCCTATAGAATTCCCAATCAGAGCGCCGCATCTAACCTTTTGGGGTATCCGAAAGATGTCCGAAGAATCGTCCAACGGGTGCAATAACTTCGACCCCGACAAACTCGTTCTCAAGCTAAAAGTCACCCTGGCCGCCGACCGATGCGCCATTGATCCTGTGGTGCAGAGCATCATGGAGGTCGTCCGCAGCCAGCAATGCGCGACCGGCAAAGAGGACGCAATCGAACTCGCCCTCAGTGAAGCTCTCGCGAATGCCGTTGTCCATGGCGCGAAGGGCGATCCGAAGAAGCTTGTGGAATGTGACGTAGCCTGCGACGAAACGCGCGGGATGCTGATTGTCGTCCGCGATCCCGGCCCCGGCTTCGATCCCGGCAAGATCCCCAGCCCACTCATGGGCGAAAACATCTACTCGAATCACGGACGCGGCATTTTCCTTATCAACACATTGATGGACGAAGTGCAATTCAAGAACAACGGCAAAGAAATCCACATGCTGAAGCGTTAGGAACGAAGCCACTAGCTTCTGGCTCCTAGCTACTAGCCCCAAATCAGACCGACTACCTGTATTTCCCCTGTCAGCTATTTCCCCTGTCATCCTGAGCGGAGTGAGGCGCAGCCGAACGCAGTCGAAGGACCCCTTGCCGATGGAGAGCGTCGGAGGCCCTAAGAGGCATTCTTACAACGAACATCGCGCTGAACGACTGTTGATGGCCTGATAGCTGAGACCTGACACCCGATCTCACTCCTTCGCCGCAATTCCCAGCGTCTTCATCTTCCGGTACAAGTGGCTCCGTTCCAGGCCCAGCATCTCCGCTGTGCGGCTGACGTTCCCGTGGTTCTCATCCAATTTTTTCAGGATGTAGTCACGCTCGTAAGCATCACGCGCCTGGTGTAGCGTCGAGAATTCGGTCCCCGCCGCTCGCCGGCTACCGTCGCGATACACCAGTGGCGGCAGATGCTTGCGCTCGAACTTCGTCGTGGTGGGATTCATGATCACAATGCGCTCGATCACGTTGCGCAATTCGCGCACGTTTCCCGGCCACGAATACCGGCTCAGGGTCTGGATCGCGTCGTCGGTGATCTCCCGTGACCGCCGGCCGTAAGCCGCGGCAAATTCCTTGACAAAATATCGCGCCAGCAAAGGAATGTCTTCCTTGCGCTCGCGCAGTGGCGGCACGAAGAAGGGGATTACGTTCAATCGATAAAAAAGGTCCTCCCGAAAGTTTCCCTTCGAGATCTCCTCCTCGAGATCTTTGTTAGTCGACGCAATCACGCGAACATCCACGGTAATCGGGTCCGAGCCGCCCACCGGCGTGAACCGCTGTTCATCGAGCGTTCGCAGCACCTTCGACTGCGTCTTCAGGCTCATGTCTCCCACTTCGTCGAGAAACAGAGTGCCCCCGGTGGCCCTCTGAAACTGTCCTTCTTTGTTCGACGTTGCGCCGGGAAATGAGCCTTGCTGGTGCCCGAAAAGCTCGCTTTCAATCAAGTCTTCCGGGATCGCCGCGCAATTCACCTCAACGAACATTTCTTCTTTGCGCAGGCTTTGCGCGTGAATTGCGTGCGCCACCAGTTCCTTGCCCGTGCCCGACTCGCCGTAGATCAACACCCGGCCGTTGGTCGGCGCCATAATCGCGATCTGCTGCCGAAGCGCTTTCATCGGCACGCTCTCGCCTGCGATCACGCTCTTCGACTGCAACTGCCGTCGTAGGTCGCGATTTTCTCGGCGAAGGCTCTTGGAGTCGATCGCGTGCTTGATGAGGCTCAGTGTGCGGTCAATAGAAAGCGGCTTTTCCAGGAAGTCGTACGCGCCCAGCTTCGTGGCTCGCACTGCCGTCTCAATCGTGCCGTGCCCGGAGATCATGATGACCTCCGGCGGGCTGTCCAGTTCTCGGATCTTTTGCAGTGTGTCGAGTCCATCGATCCCGGGCAGCCAGATATCGAGCAGCACCACGTCTACGTCGTGCTTCTCGAGAAGACGCAGGCAGGCCTCTCCGCTTTCGGCCTGGCTGGTTTTGTAGCCCTCGTCTTCCAGAACCCCCTTCAATGAATCGCGAATCCCCGATTCATCGTCCACGATAAGAATGTTATGCATGCTGAGTGACAGGTGTCCTGACCTGTTCAGAGGCCAATGGCAATTCCACGATGAACTTCGCGCCGACGGGACGGTTCTCCTCGACTCGGATTGATCCCCGATGATCCTCGACGATCCGGCTAACAATAGACAGTCCGAGGCCGGTGCCGCGCTTTTTCGTGGAGAAGTAAGGCAGGAACAGCTTCTCCTTCAGTTCCTGGGTCACGCCGTTCCCCGTGTCGGCGACCACGATCTCGACTGCGTCCCGACTGGTTACGAGATTCGTAGACACTCGAATCTCGCGGACCATGGATCCCTCCATCGCCTCGGCCGCATTGTCCACAAGGTTCGCAATCGCCCGCCGGATCGCGTCCCCGTCCGCCATGACGTCGGGAAGGTCGGGCGCCAGGCGCTTGTCCAATCGAATGCCGTCCAAGCGGCCATCAAACATGTCGAGCGCGCTTTCCACGATGCGATTGATGTTTGCCGGCTGTGGGCGTGAAGCAGGGAACCGGGCCAGCGTAGAAAACTCGTCGACCAGAGTGCGCACGGTTTCGACCGAAGCGGCGATCGTTTCGGCACATTGGCGAATGATCTCGGAAGACGCCGCGTCCGGCGGCGAGCCGCGTTCGAGGTGCCGCCCGATGCGGTCCGCCGAGAGAGCAATCGGAGTCAGCGGATTCTTGATCTCATGTGCGATCCGCCTTGCTACTTCCCGCCAGGCCGCCTGCTTCTGAGCCTTGAGCAAGTCCGAAAGGTCTTCAAAGATCAGCACGTAGCCGAGGCGGTCTTCTCCGTGTTGCAGGGTAGCCACCGTAAGAGCAGCGTTGAGCTTCGTGCGCGGCACAGTGATTTCCAGTTGGCTAGTGGTGATGCCCATGCGGTCCGCGCGTCGCAGCAGCACGACGAGATCGTTCTCCACGTCCTCCGGAAACACGTCGCGCAGTTCGGCTCCGATCATTTCCGAAGACCCTCGCCCAGCCGGTGTCCCCGGATCAAACATCCGTAGCAGTGCCTGATTCGCATGCGTAATCCTGCGGTTCGCATCGAGCGACAAGACGCCCGTCGGAATACTCTCCAGGATGGTCTCGATATGGCGACGCCGTTGTTCGAGCGCCGTGTTGGCCAGGCTCAGCTCCCGGCTGGACGCGTCGATTTGATGACGGCTTGATTCCAGTTCTTCCGCCATGCGATTAAACGACCGGACCAGGTCCCCGATTTCGTCGGCCGCATTTACCTCGACCCGGTAATCCAGACGTCCACGAGAAATTTCCTGCGTGGCTTCCGCCAGGGCCGCCACCGGCCGCGTCACCAGTTTTGATAAGAACAAAGCCAGCCAGGTCGTCGAGAAAAGTACTAGCACCGTGAGCAGCAGCAGAAGGCTCATGTAAGTGCGGCGCAAAAGGCGTCTTTGCCGGTAGAGATCGAAGTACCGGTTCTGGCTGCTCTCCAGTTGTTTCACGGCGGCCGAGAACTTCGCAGGTAGCGGCATTGCCACCAGGATCAAGCCGTCATTCCCGACTGCCGATGTGCCCAGGATGTACTCCGTATCCTCCCACATAAACGGCGACGGTGACGGCCCGGAGAGTTGTTCCGGGGCCGCTTTGGACCGTAGCGTCGCCCAGGGGGCCGGCTCCCGAAAGCTTGCCTTTTCGCTCCCGCCCAGCAGCGCAATGGCGAAGCCTCCCTGCAGGGTCGCCTCGTGCCGCACAAACTCGTTTTGCAGGGATGAGAAGTTGCTGCTCGCAAAGGCGCGCTGCGCCTCGGGTGACCCCGCGATGGATGAGGCTTCGGCGACGGCGTTTTGCTGTGCGTACGTCGCCAGCAGCGATGCCATCGCGCGCGTATCTTCACGCACTTCCTGGACCGGCCGCGAGAACCACAGTACGATCGTGCGGTTCATCAACCCGTAGGCGAACCAGAACATCACGATCACGGGTAAAAACGAGAGCAACAGGCCCGCGACCACCAGCCTCGTCCGGAACTTTGATCCCAAAACGCCCAGCCGGCGTTCGGCGAACAGCTTCAGCAGGTTGCGAAACAACACGAACGTGAGAGCGACGAAGAGGAGGAAGATCAGCGCCGAAAGCGCCGCGAACACCAGCAGTTGCTGATTGTTGTCGGGATTCAGAAAGGCCGGCTGGTCGAAGGAAGACTGCGACAACAGAATTCCGAACAGCACAGCGATCCCGATCGCCAGCGGGATGATGATCTTCTTGCGGCTGCGCTGCTTGTCCGAAGTTTTCTCTGCTGTCGACACGCGTCCCAGGCTCGATGCACGAAGCGAAACTCGCTTCCGCTCCCGCCATTATAGCCATGGGAATGCAGGATTTTCCTTACTTCGCCGCACTTCGCGGAAGGCCGCGCACCTCCGACAAGGCAGATCGCAGACCGAAGTATGCCGGCTTTGGCCTGTAGTCTCGATCGAAAAGCAGTGCCACCCCCTTTGCCCCCTTTGTTGTCGAACGGATCCAGGAATACTTGTCCGTGAAGCCCCAGGTCTGTATGGCCGTGCATCCCGGGTGATTGACGCAGATCCTCGCGACCGCTCGGTAAATCTCGGCTTGCTTCTCCAGATCCTTGGAATCGCTCACTGTTCCTTCAGTGTTTGTCGGCAGCGCCACGTCCATCTCCGTGATATGTACCTGCACCCTAAGGGAAGTGAAGCGTGCAATGTTCGCCTCGATTCCGGCCAAGTCGGGCTGCCGATCGAAGATGTGGATCTGCAGCCCGACACCATCGATCGGCACTCCACGACTGCGGAAGTCTTTCACCATCGCGTAAATCGCATCCGATTTCGCATTCATGCCCTCACCTTCCGCGTCGTTGTAGAAAAGCAGCGCGTCGGGGTCGGCCTCATGCGCCCAGCCGAAAGCTTGCTCGATATACTTCGTCGACTGCCCCGCGAATCCGATGCCGGGCTGGTCGTACCAGATCGTGGACCGTAGCCTTCCTTTTTCGTCGAACGCTTCATTCACGACATCCCACGCGAACACCTTCCCTCGAAAATGCCCGGCAACTTTCCGGATGTGATCTTGCAGCACCGAGTGAAGAGCCTGGGGATCGCGATACTCGGTCACCCACGACGGATTCGATCGTCCCCACACGAGCGTATGACCCCGAACTTGCATTCCATGCGCCTGAGCAAAATCGACAATGCGATCGGCCTGGCCGAAGTCGAATGTGTCACGAGCCGGCCGGACCGCCCACCACTTCATCGCATCTTCGGCTTCGATCATGTTGAATTCGCGTGCCAAGGTGGATGCGTAAGCCTGCTCCGAGAGTTGATCCGAGCGCACCGCTGTCCCGATCAGAATGCCCGCCTGGCTGGCCTCTTCGCGTAACGATGGAGTGCCGCTTGGGGGTTGAGCGGATTCATACGAATTCACCCCGATCAGCAGGAGGAGCACCGGTCCGGCTGCTCGGACAACAGGTCTAAATTTCATCCTTCCAGCTTTTCGCCTCGAAGCGGGAACAGCAAAGGTCAGCCGTCACACGCCCGCCGTGATGCCTTCCCGCCCTGCCCTTGTACGAAAGTGCATGTCCCTCAGAGACGAAGGTCCGCGAACAATCTCGCATTTAGGCTCAGAACAAGCGGTTTCTGATGAGCGTCGATGCCGTTGAAATCATTGCCGCAGAGTACAGGTACCTAAGTTACTGGAACGGTAATCCGTCTGCGTTGACAATTTGTGTCAACGCGAAATCTGCTGCTGGTTCTCCCTAGAAAACAAGCGGTTTCGCGCACGCACGACCAGGCTGACCATACCCCGGGTCTGTCGATCGATAGGAGATCGAACGTATGTCACAGCGGCTGGGTGATCTTCTCGTCAAAGAGAAGGTCATTTCCCCGGAACAGTTGGTGCAGGCTACGAAGGTCCAGAAGGAGACCAACTGCCGCCTCGGCTCCGCCTTAGTAAAGCTGGGCTTCCTTACTGACGAGGATGTCACCAATTTTCTGTCGCGCCAATATGGTGTGCCTGCGATCAATCTCTCGTACTTTGAAATCGACCCTGCTGTCGTCAAGCTGATCCCGTTCGAGACCGCCAAGCGTTACCAGATCCTGCCGCTCAGCCGTGTAGGCGCATCGCTCACCATCGCCATGGTCGATCCGACCAATGTCTTCGCGATGGACGACATCAAGTTCATGACCGGCTTCAACATCGAGCCGGTAGTGGCTTCGGAAAGTTCGATCACCGAAGGCATCGATAAGGCCTACGGCACAACCAAGGAAGAAGACCTTGAGCAGGTGATGCAGTCGATCAACGAGCTCGGCGAAGCCGACGTCGAACTGCAGGCCGAAGAACAGGAAATGAATCTCGGCGAGCTTGAGAAAGCCGCCGACGAAGCGCCCATTGTCAAGCTCGTGAACCTCGTCCTCACCGACGCGGTCAAACGCGGCGCCAGCGACATTCACATGGAGCCGTACGAGAAGGAGTTCCGCGTCCGGTTCCGTATTGACGGCATTCTGCAGAGCATCATGTCGCCACCCCTCAAGCTGAAGGACGCCATCACGTCCCGCCTGAAGATCATGGCCAAGCTCGACATCAGCGAAAAGCGCTTGCCGCAGGACGGCCGGATCATGCTGAAGATGGCCATCGGCGGCAAAAAGAAACAGCTCGATTTCCGTGTCAGCACCCTGCCCACGCTGTGGGGCGAAAAAATCGTCATGCGGTTGCTCGACAAGGAGAACCTGCGCCTCGATATGACCAAGCTTGGCTTCGAGCCCGAGTCGCTGGTCAAGTTCGAGAAGGCGATTCTGAAGCCGTACGGCATGGTGCTGGTCACCGGGCCGACCGGATCCGGCAAGACCAACACGTTGTATTCCTCGATCGCACGCCTCAATCAGCCTGACACCAACATCATGACCGCCGAAGACCCGGTCGAATTCCAGTTGCAGGGCGTGAATCAGGTGCAGATGAAGGAGCAGATCGGCCTGAATTTCGCGGCCGCGCTCCGCGCCTTCCTGCGGCAGGATCCCAACATCATTCTCGTCGGTGAGATCCGCGACTTCGAAACCGCAGAAATCGCAATTAAAGCTGCTCTCACAGGACACCTCGTGCTTTCCACGTTGCACACTAACGGCGCGCCCGAAACGATTACTCGTCTCATGAACATGGGTATCGAGCCCTTCCTGGTCGCAACTTCGGTTCACCTGATTTGCGCACAGCGTCTCGTGCGCCGCATCTGCAAGGACTGCACGGAAGTCGTCGAGGTTCCGTATCAGACGCTCATCGAGGAAGGCTTCACGCCCGAAGAAGCCAAGACGATCAAGATTCAAAAAGGCAAGGGATGCGGGGTCTGCAATAACACCGGCTACAAGGGGCGCACGGGTCTTTACGAAGTTATGGAAGTTGACGACGAGATCAGGGAACTGGTGCTGGTCGGCGCATCCGCGGTGGAACTCAAGAAAAAGGCAATCGAGCGCGGCATGATCACGCTGCGGCGCAGCGGTCTGATCAAAGTCAGTCTGGGCATGACCACGCTCGAAGAAGTGGCCCGCGAAACGATTCACTGAGGCATTTGGCTGAAGGAAAGGGAAGAAGAAACCTATGGCGCTTTCGTTAAGCGATCTGCTCAAAAGAATGCTGGAGATGGGAGGCAGCGACCTCCATATCACCACCAATTCGCCGCCGCAGGTGCGCGTCCACGGACACCTGGTGCCGCTCGACCTGCCGCAATTGACGCCGGCCGAAACCAAGCAGCTGGCCTACAGCGTCATGACCGATTCGCAGAAGCACCGCTTCGAGGAAAATCTCGAACTCGACTTCTCCTTCGGTTTGAAAGGGCTGGCCCGTTTCCGCGCCAACCTGTTCAATCAGCGCGGCGCGACGGGAGCCGTCTTCCGCGTCATTCCTTTTGAAATCAAGTCCTTCAACCAGCTCGGCCTTCCGCCCGTGGTCAGCAAGCTCTGCGACAAACCGCGCGGACTCGTGCTGGTTACAGGCCCCACCGGTTCCGGCAAGTCCACGACGCTCGCGGCGATGATCGACAAGATCAACACCGAGCGCCACGATCACATCCTCACCATCGAGGATCCGATCGAGTTCGTGCACATGAACAAGAACTGCCTGGTGAACCAGCGCGAACTGCACGCTGACACCAAGAGCTTTACCGATGCGCTGCGCGCCGCTCTCCGTGAAGACCCGGATGTCGTGCTCATCGGCGAAATGCGCGACCTCGAAACCATCGAATCCGCGCTGCGTATCGCGGAAACCGGCCACCTGACCTTCGGCACGCTTCATACCAACTCGGCGTCGTCGACCATCAACCGTATCATCGACGTGTTTCCGGCGCACCAGCAGCCGCAAATTCGCGCGCAGCTGTCGCTGGTCCTCGAAGGCATCATGTGCCAAAGCCTGCTGGCCAAGGCCGACGGCAAGGGCCGCGCCATGTGTATGGAGATCATGGTGCCTAACGCCGCCATCCGCAACCTGATCCGTGAGGACAAGATTCACCAGATTTACTCCGCCATGCAGTCTGGTCAGGAAAAGTTCGGCATGCAGACGTTCAACCAGTCGCTCGCGACCGCGTACTTCCAGAAGCAGATCACGCTGGAAACAGCCCTGCTGCGTTCCAGCAATCAGGACGAGTTGCAGGAAATGATCAATCGCGGCGCGACCTTGACGAATCGTGCGGCCAGCACGCCGGGAATGGCCAAGGCGGCTGCACCCACGAAGCGCTAGGGACCGCAAACGAATTTGGACTTTGATCAACAACGCGGAGTGAGCCAACGCTCCGCAAGGCTAGTAGGGAACTGAGGAGAGTCACCATGCCAGTTTTTACATTCTCGGGAAAAAGCGCATCCGGAGAGAAGGTTTCCGGCGAACGGACTGCCGCGAATAAAGAAGTCGTCCTGCAGCAGTTGCGCAAAGAGCGGATCACGCCGGGTTCCGTCCGCGAAAAGGGAAAAGAGTTCTCTTTGCCCATGTTCGGCTCGGGCAAGGTCAAGACCAAGGACATTGCCATCTTTTTCCGGCAGTTCTCCGTCATGATCGATGCCGGCCTGCCTCTCGTGCAGTGTCTCGAGATTCTGGCCGCCAACCAGGAGAACCAGACCTTCCAGAAGACCCTGAACGGCGTGCGCACCACGGTTGAGGGTGGCGCGACGCTGGCCAACGCCATGCGTCAGTATCCCAACGTCTTCGACGACCTCACCACGAACATGATCGAGGCAGGCGAGACGGGCGGTATTCTCGACGTCATCCTGCAGCGCTTGGCTCTCTATGTGGAAAAGGCTGTTCGCCTGCGTTCGGCGGTGAAGTCGGCCATGATCTATCCCGTCGCCGTCGTCAGCATCGCCGGCCTCATCGTCGGCGCCCTGCTTAAGTGGGTGGTCCCGATTTTTGCCAATTTGTTTGCCGGCTTGGGCGTTGCGTTGCCTTTGCCGACCCGAATCACCATGGGCCTCAGCGCATTTGTCGGTCACTTCTGGTGGTTCTTCATCGCAGGCGGCATCGGTGCGGTCTTCGGGTTGAAGCAGATCCGCAAACACCCGAAGGGTCTTTACATGACGGATAAGTTCCTGTTGAACACGCCCGTCATTGGCATGCTGCTGCGCAAGATTGCCGTGGCGCGCTTTACGCGGACTCTTGGCACCCTGATCACCTCCGGTGTGCCGATTCTAGAAGGCCTCGCCATTACCGCGCGCACTTCCGGCAACGCCGTTCTGCAGGAAGCCCTGATGAAAGTGCGCAAGGCCATCGAGGAAGGCCGAACTATCGTGGATCCGCTGAAAGAAAGCGGCGTGTTTCCCAACATGGTGACCCAGATGATCGGCGTCGGCGAAGCCACCGGTGCCATGGACAACATGCTGCAGAAGATTGCCGACTTCTACGAAGACGAAGTCGACGCGGCCACCCGCGACATGATGGCCATGTTAGAGCCAATGATCATCGGCTTCCTCGGCGTGACTGTCGGCGGCATCGTGATCTCGCTGTACATGCCGCTGTTCTCGATGATCGCGAAGTTGGCCGGATAGTTCAAAAAAAAAGGGTGTCAGGTCTCAGGTGTTGGGTGTCAGGACAACCAATACCTACCGCCTCGCGAGGGTCCTGACACCTGAAACCTAGCACCTGACACCTGAAACCCAGGTTTTAAAATGCAATCCACATTCGACGAGCGCAATTGGCTGGGATGGCTGGTCAAGATTCGCATCATCATCCTGACCTTCCTGCTCGGCATCGAGCTGATCGTGTCGCGGCTGGCCGACAGTCCGCTGCCGCTGCGCATCTTCGTCAGCACGATGCTGCTGTGGTACGCCCTCTCGGTGTTCTATGCTCTGTTGCATTCCTTCTGGGAAGACAGCCGCGTTCAGGCCCTTTTGCAGGTCGTCACTGATCTGGTCCTCGTCAGCCTGGTGGTTCACTTTACCGGTGGCTGGGACAGTTCCCTGAACTTTCTCTACCCGCTGGTCATTATCGTGGCCTGCATCCTGCTGCCGAGAGTCTGGGCTTACCTGACCGCTGCGCTGGCGTTCATCTTGTACGGCGCGGTTCTCGATCTGAATTACTACGGGATGGTTCCGTCGTTCGCCACCACCCACCCGGAACTGAAGGCGCTGGAAGCGATCATCTTCGTCAACCTGTTTGCCTATCTGGCCGTCGCCTACCTCGCCGGATTGTTGGCCGGGAAGTTGCGTCAGGTGGATGTCCAGCTCAAAGATACAAGCGGTGCGCTCGAAAGCCTGCAGGCCCAGCACGAGAACATTATCCAGGCCATCAGCTGCGGCCTCATCACCACGGCGCTGGATGGCCGAATCACGCTGGTGAATGCCGCCGCCCGGCGGTTGCTGGACGCCGGCGACGAGTTGCTGGGAAAAATCGTCAGCGAACTCTTTCTCGATCCCCTGCCGGTCTTCGGCACCGAGCGGACGCATGGCGAGGTGCGTTTCCAGCCCGAGAACGCCTTTCGTAAGACATTCCGCGTCATCGTCTCTTCCTTGACGGGCTCGGGACAGGAGATCGTAGGCTACGTCTACACCTTCGACGACCTGACCGAGATCCGCCGGCTCGAGCGGGAAGTCCGCATGCAGGATCGCCTCGCGGCCGTGGGACGCCTGGCCGCCGCGATCGCCCACGAGATTCGTAATCCGTTGACCTCGATCGCCGGCTCCGTCAGCATGCTTTCGGGCGCCGAAATGACCGAGGAGCAGCACCAGCTCCTCAAGATCGTGACCCGCGAATCGGAGCGGCTCAACAATATCATCACCGACTTCCTCGCCTATTCGCGCGGCAAGCAGTATCGCTTTGACCGCGTGGACCTCCTCCCGCTCCTCGAAGACACGCTGACCCTGCTCGAGAATCGGCTCATCAAAGACAAGGCCGGCATTCACATCGAGCGGAACTTCAAGGTGCGCGAAGCCTTGACCTTGGCGGACGGCGACAAGATCAAGCAGGTGTTCTGGAACTTCTGCCAGAACGCCGAGAAGGCCATGAAGGATGGGGGCACGCTTACGGTCTCCCTTGAGATTGTCGGCGACGACTGGCAAGTCAGTTTTGCCGATACCGGGCACGGCATGAGCCCACAGCAGACCGAGAAAATCTTCGAACCCTTCCAGTCGGGCTTTGAAGGTGGAACGGGCCTCGGCCTTGCCATCGTGTATCAGATCGCACAGGCGCACGAAGGAAAAGTCTGGGCGCGCTCGCGATTGGGCGAAGGGACCACCTTCATTTTCCGGTTGCGCCGCCTCGGCTTCGTCACTCACGTGCCAATTCCGGTGGGAGTCGGCGGAAGTGTTTCACAGGGGCGTTTGGAAGCGGGAACTGGAGCGGCAGCGACCGCGGGAGGGAGAGCGCATGGCTAACATTCTCGTTTGCGATGACGAGCGCTCCATTTGCGAAATGCTGGACATCGCCTTGCGGCGCGAAGGCCACAAGGTGGAAACGGTCAACTCGGGAGAGGCGGCCAAGCGTAAGATCGACGGCGCGCTCTACGATCTGATCATCACCGACATCAAGATGCCGAACATCGACGGCATCGAAGTGTTGCGCCACGCGCACGCCACCTCGCCGGAATCCGCTGTCATTCTCATTACCGCAGTCGACGATTACGAAGCCGCTGTGCAAGCTGTTAAAGCGGGTGGCGCTTCCGATTACATTCGCAAGAGTCCCGGACTGGTCGACGAAATCAAGCTCGCCATCGGCCGCACGCTCGAGAAAGCTTCGTTGAGCAAGCAGAACTTCGCGCTTCGCCGCGATGCCGCGTCCCGTAACTCGCTCGACAACATCATCGGCGCTAGCCCCGCCATGGAGAAGCTGAAACAGACCATCCGCACCGTGGCCTCCACCGGCAGCACGATCCTGATTTATGGCGAAAGCGGTACAGGCAAAGAACTTGTGGCCCGCGCCGTACATGTCTGCTCGCCTAGGGTCACTGAACCATTCGTCTCGGTGAACTGCGGCGCGTTTCCGGAAACACTCCTTGAAAGCGAACTCTTCGGTTATGTAAAAGGAGCCTTCACCGGCGCCAACCAGAACAAACGAGGCCTTTTCGAAGTTGCTGACGGCGGCACCATCTTCCTCGATGAGATTGGCGAGATGACCCTCGCCATGCAGGTCAAGCTCTTGCGTGTGCTGCAGGAGCGTACCGTGCGTCCAGTGGGCGGCACCACCGAGATTCCTATCGATGTGCGCGTGATTGCGGCCACCAATCGCGACCTCGAAAAACAGGTCGCGGAGAACACCTTCCGCGAAGATCTCTACTACCGGTTGAGCGTGATCCCCATCCGCGTTCCCGGGCTGCGCGAGCGCCGCGAAGACATTCCATTGCTCGTCAACCACTTCCTGAAGAAGTACGCGCCTGCGGCTGGAAAGAGCATCGTTCGTGTCGATCCTCACTCCCTCGCCGCCCTTTGCGACTACGACTGGCCGGGCAACGTCCGCCAGCTCGAAAACACGGTCGAACGTGCCGTCGCGCTGGAAACCACCGATGAACTGCACGCCGATCTGCCCGGTGAGCGCCCCAAGGCGAAGGCTGCCGCGGCAGCCGCTGGAGTTGCCGGTGCTCCCGAAGTTTCCCCCGGGTCGATCCTTCCCGAAGGGCTCGACATGGAGAAGTACGTCGCGCAGATCGAGCGCTCGCTTTTGCTCGCCTCGCTGAACCAGTCGCACGGAGTGCAGACAAAAGCCGCCGAGGTGCTGGGAATCTCCTACCGGTCGTTCCGGCATTTGATGAAGAAGTACGAGCTATAAGAGCGGGTGTCAGGTATCAGGTCTTAGGTGTTAGGTCTTGGGTCCGGGATCTTGACCTCTCTCGCTGCAGCGATGCGCAACAAGCCTCGGGCTAGGGCGCAGGCTTCCTCACAATCCAAAATACATTAGCTATAAGATAAGTTTGTGCTACGATGCGTTTTAAGCCCGCCGTGCCCGGGCCGGACAGCCCAAACCACCACCTGAGCCTCGAATTGCGCTCAGCGGGCTTCCAAGCGCAACCGAAGGGCATTCTGTGCGCGATCCCTTGGGTGATTTTCAATTACTTACGGCGCTCTACGAACTTTAAATAACTTAGCCCGAAGTGAATCATTATGAGACGTGCCGATGCAGGTCTTGGGTCATGGGTTTTAGGTCTTGGGTGCGTTGTCGTGCGTCTTCGGTTTGACGTTGAGTCTTGCACGAGTCTAAGACCTAAGACCTAAGACCTAAGGCCTGCGCCCAAGACCCACGAGATACCTAAGGTCCTGTTTTCTTCAACTGCTGCTTCCATCCCAGAATGCGCGCCTTGTTTCCTTCGGCTTCGGCCTCGGAGATCATGCCTTTTTTCTGATAGAGCACCGACAGGCTGGTATGTGCGAGCACGTCGTCAGGGTCGATCTCGGCGATGCGGTTCGCGACCGCGATCGCCTCGTCGAGGCGGTTCAAATCCTGGAAGGCGCGCGCCAGGCCGTGCATCGCCTCCGTGAAGGTTGGATCGGCGGCGATCGACTTCTGATATTCGGCCACTGCCGCCTCGGCCTGACCGGAGGCGAACAGATCCAAGGCTGCGTAGTAGTGGTCTTCGGCCGCTTGGCGGGCTTGGCTGTCGGACATGAACTGGAGTATTCCTCGCTTCGGATTTTACGATACCCGCAACGAGTCGAAGGCAGTCTGGGCGCTCTCGCGCGTCCGCAGGCGGTCCAACCGGTCCTCCTGAGGTCCCAGCAGAGCTAACGGCCGAGCGGTGCTCTCCGGCTATACTGACGCTGAACCCATGAGCAACATCGTCCGCTTCTTGTGGAATGCCACCAAGGGCCACCATCTCACGCCGTGGCGGAGTCCGTATTTGCTCTGGCGCATAGAGACCTACACCGGAGTCAAGATGACCCAGATCGGGTTCGTTGAGTTCTGGGGGTTCTCCTGGCGCGAGCGCCATAATTTGTGGCGCTTTCTCAAGTGGACAGGAGAGATGGAGCGCTACGCGCATCCGAAGGCAAACACCAGGTCTTAAATTATGCGTCTCAAGACGTTCGGCCCGATCTTCCTGTTAGTCCCCTTGGCTTGGATTTCCGGTGCATACGCGCAACAGTCTGAGAGGTCCGCGCCTCTCTCCCGTATATGGAATGACAATTCTTTAATCACCATTCAAAGAGACGGCGGAGACCCTACTCGTTCGGGAGACATCAAGATCGAATTCTACGGACACGACGCATTCAAGATCACATCGCCGACTGGTTTGACCGTTCTCACTGATCCCTGGCGGAATGATCCGACGGGCGTGTACCCAAAGTGGTTCCCGAATGAGTTTCCCGCCATCCGAGTCGACATCGTTCTTTCAACCCACGCTCATTTCGACCACGATGCGGTCGAGCGCCCGAAAGGACTGATGGTTCTCGAGCGTTTGGTGGGGCAGTTTAAGCTGGGCGACATCGAAGTGATGGGCCTCGCCGACAAGCACCAATGTGACGCCACCCCCGATCAAAAGGCGAATAGTGGCTCCGCAGATGTCCATGTTGAGACCTGTCCACCGAACAACGAGATTCCGTTGGATAATGCGATTCAGATCATTGAGACTGCGGGACTGCGGATCGCGGTCTGGGGCGACAATCGCGCAGTGCCCGATCCCTCCCTGGATCACTACTTGAAAAACGTCGATGTTCTCATTCTGCCGATCGAGACTGTACTCACCCGCGACGAGGCGGATGCAATCGTGCGGAAATATGATCCCAAGGCTCTAATTCCCGCCCACTATTTTCTCAATGGCTTGACGACCAACATCTCAGGTCTGGAGTCAATCGACGGATGGGTAAATGACCAGCAGAAGGTTCATCACGCTGATGTTCGTCGCCTCGATCGCGCGGATTTAACGCTTAATGCGGCCGAACTGAAAGGATCCCATCACAGGGTGTATTACTTCGGCGATCATTTTGAGAACAAGTAAAGGTTCGATGCTTTTGATGCGCGAGATGAATGAGCGAAGGGGTTTCTTCGACCGCACAGTGCCGTGCATCAAGTGAGATTCGGTCGATCAGATCTGCTATGACCTAAGACCTGACACCTGACACCTGGCACCTGCCTTACTGCCCGTTTCCCGCCGCAGCCGCCTCGCCGAGGATGATGTTCACATCGCTGCCGCGGTTCACGCCCAGCAGTTGCGCTGCGGCGGCACGGTTGGCGGCGATCTCCAGGTATCCCATGCTGCCGAGAATCCCGAAGACCTCTCCGGGAGCGCCCAAGGCATACGCGGGCTTGATCTCGGTGATCTCGCGTTTGCCGACCACAATCTTGAAGGCGGGCGGCGTATCCGAGAACAGCATGGGCGCGTCTTGCGGGGTGATGTTGGTGATGAGGTTGCCAAAGCGATCGACTTTGAGCACAACGCCGCGCAGCGTGTGCTCATTGGCGGCTTTCGGTTTCGGGGCAGAGAAGCGCACGAAGTCGGAAACCTCTTCCCCGAATTTCGCGGGGTCGACTCCCTTGGCAAGATACGCGGCTACCGGAGAGAACACGTCCCGCGCGTGAAACGTCTGGCTCACCGGCTGCAAATAGTAGTGCTCGGCCGTCACATGGCGCGCCGATAGCCGCTCTTCGTTCTGGTAGATCAGCGATAGCACGCCGTTGTCGGGCGCCACGAAATGATGCCGTTCGCTCGTAACCAGCAACGGCCGCCGCGCCGTGCCCACGCCGGGATCGACGATCACCATGTGAACTGTGCCCGAAGGAAAGTAGGTGTACGCCTGCGAGATGGTCAGTGCGCCATCCAGCACGTCGAAAGCCTGCACGGAGTGGCAGATGTCGACGATCTGCGCCTCGGGCTCAATGTTCAGGATCACGCCCTTCATCGTGCCAATGAAGTGATCGTTCAGTCCGAAGTCGGTGGTCAGGGTGATGATCGGCTTTCGTGCCACAAGTTCCTCGCTGCCGGGACACACCCGGACGCAAAATTTTGCCGCAAAGAACGAAAGTAATCTTCGCCGCCGGGCAGGGTCAAGGCACGTAGGTAATGGGAGGGCTTTGTGCAGTGAAGTCTTTGTCCGCGTGAATCTGCAAAACCGCGATTCGATGTCGGCACTTGCGTGGCGCTCCCTGCTTTTCGGCTTGGGGGACTGAAGAGCAGGAATCTCCTACTTACCAGCTTTTGCGGGGCTTGCGGGGAACGATAAAAAGCTGACTGCTGTCGGAGTTGCGTTTCGGATGTCGGGTAGAGAGATTCACCCTTTGCAGTGCGTCGATTGTTGTCGGCGTGCCCGACGATAAGCGCTGGATTCTCGAGACCGCTCGATCAACCACGCGAGCGAACTGCTTTCCATCGGGGCCGTTCCGGTCCTCGCGAAGCCGTCGTTTTGCTTTTTCCGGGGAGAACCACGAAGGATTGCGTCCCGACTCCTCAGGTGGTCCCATCCATAGCACCTCGCAGAGATGCGCGCTCACCACGATGTCGCCTCCACCGGACGCCCGCGCAGCGCTCTTCTTGCATACGTAGCTGGCGAAGCGCGCTTCTTCAATACGTCCGTGCACACCAGCCTCTTCGAAGGCTTCAAGCGCAGCGGCCTGCGCGGGTGTCAATCCAGCTTCTGCGCCTCCCTTGGGGAAGGTCCAGCGTCGGCCTCGGGTTTGCACCAGCAGGAACTCGATTTTGCGGTTGCGGATCCGGTAGCAAACGGCCGCCACCTGGTCCCGCCGGCGCATCTCGCGAAGCTGGGAGGGCGGAATGAATCGCGCCGGGATCGGGCTGGGCTTCTCGGGGGACCAGCTTCGACGAATGTGCCAATCGCGAGCACTCATGAAGGTAGAGTGCGTGACGCATTCATCTTTGGCTAGAGCACAGCTTGGTTCCGTTCCGGGGCAGGGAATCTTCCTGCCCACTTGTGCCAAAACCGTTCGAGAATGAGTATTTGGAAAGTCATTATCCCTGCCGAGGAAGGAAAGCTTGGAAAATCTGTTTTGTCTTCGATGCAATCGCGAACTCGAAGGACGGAACAAGTCCGTGGCCGTGTATATGTTTGCCCAGACAGTTGGCATCCGGCCCCGGCAGAAATCGACGGCGCAACGAATCTGCTTCTGCCCACAGTGCTCGGTCTCTTTGGCGATGGGCCCGCCTCCCGAGGGAGCGCTAAACATCGCCGCGTGGAATATGATTCGCGATCTCGTGGGCGCGGATCCCGCGCTGAATCAGGCGGCATGGGACGAGTTGCGGGGAGTGGTGGGCTCTTTGCCGTCAGCGGACGACGAAGTAGGGCAACGCTCCGCGGTGCGCGGCGGCTACTTCGAGTTCTGACTCCCCGGCAGTACTCGCACGCAGAGTTTCGTCGCTACTTCAGTAGGCTGACGAGATCTTCCTGGTGCACTGCGAATAGCAGGGCATCCTCACGTTCTACAGCGCCGCTCCGAACCAGACTCGCCAGCGATTCCTCCATGGTCGTCGACCCCTTGCTCTTCGTCATCGTGATTTCCTGGTGCAGATGCTGAAGGGCGTTACGACGGATATGCTGGCGCGCGCCGTAGCCGATCAGCAGCAGTTCCGCCGCGGGCACGCGCCCCCCACGCTTGTCGGGTAATAGGATCTGGGTCAGCACCCCCGAAAGGGCCATGGCCAATTCCTGTCGGATCGTGTTTTGACGCTCCGGTGGGAACGAGTCGCAGATGCGCGAGATGGTCGAAGCGACGTCGGTTGTGTGCAGGGTAGAGAGCACCAGATGCCCTGTCTCGGCCGCGGCAACGGCGATGCGCATGGTTTCCGGATCGCGCATTTCGCCGACGACGATGATGTCGGGCGCCTGCCGCAGCGCGGCACGCAATGCGGTCGGGAAATCCGGGGCATCGACGCCGATCTCAACCTGCTCGACGACGCTGCGAACATGTGGATGCTCGTACTCCACCGGATCCTCGATCGTCACGATGTGGCGCGCTTCGCGCTGATTGATTTCGTTGACGATGGCTGCGACCGTGGTCGACTTTCCCGATCCCGCCGGGCCGCCGATCAAAACCAGTCCGCGCTGAAGGTGTGAGAGCGCTGCCACCGATGGCGGCAGGCGTAACTCTTCCAGCCGGGGAATCCGGTTGGGCAAGGCTCGCACGGTGGCGGCCGCCATCCCGCGTTCGCGGTGCAGGTTGATGCGAAAGCGTCCGACTCCCGCGATGCGATGCGAGGAGTCGGAGATCTGGTGATCGCGATACTGCTGAAGCGCATTCGGAGTGAGGGCGGGAAGTGTCGCATTTTCGATCTCGGCCCCGCTCAGGGGAGACTGACCGATCGGCTGCACGTTTCCTTCAAATCGAATGCATGGCGGTACACCGGAAACGAGCAGCAGGTCACTTCCGTGGCGGGCGACAAGTTGGCCCAGCCATTCGTCAATGCGGGCAGTGGCCGGGAAGTCAGCGCTTCGTTCGCCCGCGACCTGCGGCTGGATGTTTCCGCCGTTCGAAGGATCGGTCATCGGTGCGTCGCTCCTGAGTTCTAGTTCTTCGTGGCGGTTCCGAGGTATCCGCGGACAACTTCAGCATAGTCGGCGATCGCGATCTCCGGTTCCTCGAGATCCGGATGCCATACTTTTTCCCACTCGAAACAAAGATATCCCCTGTATCCGATCGACTGTAAGGCCTCGATCTGTTTTTTCACCGGTACCGTCCCGCGCCCGGTCAAAACGTATTTTCGGTCGTCTCCGCTCACAACAGAGTCTTTCAAATGCGTGTGCCGAATCCACTTGCCGATTTGCTTCACGGTGAATTCGGGATCTTCTCCTCCCGTGGCGTAGGTATGATGCGCGTCCCACAGCAGTGCGACGTGCTGGGAATTGACGCGTTCGAACACTTCTTTGAGTGTCATAGAAGACGTGAAGTTGTCATGCGACTCGAGAATCACAGTGACGCTTTTCGGACCGGCATATTCGCCGAGTTGCTGTAACCCATCCACGACTCTCGCTTTCAGTTCCGCTCCCGGAGCGGTGCCCTTTGGCAGAGTGGCGCCATCGCCAAACACGCGGACGTAAGGCGCGCCGAGCGCGGACGCGAGATCGATAAATCTCTTGGCGTCCGCGATTTCCTTGGATCGCTTGGCGGGGTCTTCCTCCCCCATCCTCGCGGAACTGCTGACGCACGCGATCTTGACGTGGTTGTCGGCAAACTGGCGCTTCGTTTCTGCGATCTGAGCGTCCGCAAAAGCCGGCTGGGAGGGCAGATCCATGTTCCCCAAGAGGCCCCTCAGTTCGACCGCGGCGAATCCATGCGAGCGGGCGAAACTCAAGATCTGCGTTAGATCCCACTTGGGGCAACCGAGGGTGGAAAATGCAATTGGCACCGCGGAGGTGCCTGCATTTCGCGCAAAGGCGGCCGCCGCGGTCACGAACGACAAGCCGACTAAGAATTCGCGTCGCGTCCTTTGCATGTTTCACCTCGATGCGTGGAATCGTTTCTTACTGCGCTGCGTTTGGTTCGGCGTAACCCAAGTGTGTCAACTTGTAAGTAATTGATTTTACGTAAGTTAATAATGCGGAGCGGCTCCAGCATGGTCGCCGGTCCCGCAGAGGAATGCAAGGCGCCTCCGGGTACCCGATGTTTCAATCTCGACCGAAATCGGGTCCAAGTAATTCTTGACCTGAGATGCAAGTGCCGCTACATTATGGCGTTCTAAAGCATACGACGTCCGATCGCTTTTGGCCGTCCGGAAGTAGCCCCTGCGTTGAGCCCGGGTCCCTGTACCCCAGAAAAATGAGCAACTTTCGGGGTTGGTGAAGCATCTATACGGTTGACTCGTTCATCCGTGTAAATCCATCTTAAATCAGTGATTTACGCTTGCTCGGTCGATGTGGGACGAGCCGGGCGGGAGTGGGTTGTCACGGAGGAAATTGAAAGCTGGAAGTCCAAGGAGAAATGTCATCATGCGTTCTGATCGAGTTTTTGAGGCTTTGCATACTTTGCGAAATCGGTATATGCTTTGTCAGCTTGCCTCCAAGGCCACCCGGAAGTTTCACCGGCCTAGCACCCGCATTCAAGAGACGATGAATCAGGTATTGGACCGGATTGCTGGCTCGGAGCGGCAGGCCGTTCTGTCAGAGCCGGAAAATTTCGCCGAGGCGCAACGGCGGGCTGCGTAACACCAGCCCCGCCTTCCTGCCCCGCGTAGCACTTCCAGCCGCTACCCCCCTTTGTAAATTCCCTGTAGGTGATCAATGACCATCGCTGAACTCAAAGAAAAGAATATTACCGAGCTGACCAAGATCGCCCGATCTCTGGATCTGCCCGGGGCCAGCGGTCTGCGCAAGCAGGATCTGATCTTCAAGATCCTCCAGGCGCAGAGCGAAAAGGAAGGCCACATCTTCGCCGAGGGCGTTTTGGAAATCCTGCCCGACGGCTATGGCTTCCTCCGCTCGCCGGATTACAACTACCTTCCCGGGCCCGATGACATCTACGTCTCGCCCTCACAGATCCGCAAATTCGATCTCAAGACCGGTGACACCATCAGCGGTCAGGTGCGGCCTCCGCATGAAGGCGAAAAGTATTTTGCGCTCGTCAAGATCGAAGCGGTCAACTTTGAGTCGCCCGATGAAGCCCGCAACAAGATTCTGTTTGATAACCTGACGCCGCTTTATCCGCAGGAGCGCCTGAAGCTGGAGACGACGCGCGAGAACGTCAGCGCCCGCGTGATGGACCTGCTGACGCCCATCGGAAAAGGGCAGCGCGGCCTGATCGTTTCGCCGCCGCGCGCCGGCAAGACGATGCTTTTGCAGAACGTCGCCAACTCCATTACGACGAATCATCCGGAAGTTGTGCTGATTGTTCTGCTGATCGACGAGCGCCCGGAAGAAGTTACCGACATGCAGCGCTCGGTGAAGGGCGAAGTGATCTCCTCGACCTTCGACGAGCCCGCAGCTCGCCACGTGCAGGTTGCGGAGATGGTGATCGAGAAGGCGAAGCGCCTGGTCGAGCACAAGCGCGATGTTGTCATCCTGCTCGATTCGATCACGCGTCTGGCACGAGCTTATAACACCATCGTTCCGCCCAGCGGCAAGGTTCTCTCGGGTGGCGTCGACTCCAACGCATTGCAGCGTCCGAAGCGCTTCTTCGGTTCGGCGCGCAACATCGAAGAAGGCGGTTCGCTGACCATCATCGCGACGGCCCTGATCGACACCGGTTCGCGCATGGATGATGTGATCTTTGAAGAATTCAAAGGCACCGGCAACATGGAAATCATCCTCGACCGCAAGCTGGTCGACAAGCGGACGTTCCCGGCGATCGATATCCAGCGCTCCGGCACGCGAAAGGAAGAGCTGCTGATTCCGAAAGAGGACCTTACCCGTATCTGGGTGTTGCGCAAGGTATTGAATCCTCTTTCGCCGGTGGAAGCGATGGAACTGCTGATTGAGCGGCTCGCCAAAGCACAAACCAACAGCGAGTTCCTGGCGAAGATGAGCCAGTTGTAGCCCGCCGATCTGGTTCGCCGAGAGATTAGTAAGAAAGTCGGAGGTGAGAGCGAGGGCTTCGGCCCTCGCTTTTGCTTTGGCACTCCACTTGGGAGGAACTCCGCTTCGGATTGACGCAGCTGCATTGCCGTTAGTTATGATGTTCCTCTGGATGGCGCAACCGATAGGCGAATAGCTGGTTTTGAGTGCGATGGCGATGTTTTTATCTAATTGGTGCCATACCCAACGAGTCAGAATGCCTGCGCTAGAATGAAACGCCAAAGGAATCTCTCGTGAACCAATCTCCCTCTGTCGCGTCTGCAGCGATTGCTCTTATGTTGACGAGCTTGATGGTTTTGGCCGGTGAAGCGATACAGGCTGCAGGCGCTGTCTAAATCTTGGGAAACCGTGGGGAAACTCTAAGTGCCTTGATGGGTGTTCGGTCAGATGTACTCATGGCTCTTCCCGTAGCCTTCAGTCTGCTAGGCCTCGTCGCTGCCGTTGGGCTTCTCCGGTTCCGAGAGTGGGGACGCAGGGCAGCTCTTTTCCTTGCGACAGCTCCCGTCACGATCTATTTGCTCTTGGTTTCTTTCCAACCCGTTTCCATATTTGGCAAGCACCGAGGCGCTGGCAGTCTTAATCTTGCATTGCCCGTTTGTATTTACGCTCTTATATTGTTTGTTCCCCTCAGTCTATGGTGGCTGATCCTGCTGACACGAGAAGGGGTACGCTCTCGATTCCGATAATGTGGTGAAGATTACCTCAGCTTGATTGTCGCAATCAGCGTTAGCAAAAGTTTGCACCGCTTTCTCGCCCTGCAATGGGGCAAAGGGGATTCATGTCGCTGGTGCATTCTGATCGACCACGAAAACCCGCCCGGGCCCGGGTGTCTTGATGCCCTGCTTGGTGAATTCCTCCTTGATGCGGCGTCGCAGCTCCCGGCTGATTGCATACTGCTTTCCGGGGAGCGTCTTGACCAGCATCAGGTAATCGGCTTCGCCGATTCCGACCCGGTCAATTCCGGGAACCTGGATGTCGCTCACGATGTCCTTTTCGAATGCCGGGTCGTGCCGGACGTCTTCTCCAATTTGCTGCAGCAGCGAGACGATGCGGTCGCTCGGCTCGTCGTAGGCCACGGTTACTTTCAGAGCAACCTGTGACCAGTCGCGGGTCATGTTCGAGACGAGCGTGATCTGGGAATTCGGAATGATGTGCACGGTTCCGTCGTCGTCGCGCAGGACGGTTCGCCGGAGGCTCATCTGTTCGACGGTTCCTTTGACGCCTGCCGTTCGAATACCATCCCCGATGTCGAAATGATCTTCCATCAGGATGAAGAAGCCGTTGATGACGTCGTGCACGAGGGTTTGCGCGCCGAAGCCGACCGCCAGGCCCACGATTCCGGCGCTCGCGAGCAGCGGGCCGAGGTTGATCCCGAGAAGCGCCAGGATCTGCAGCAGCGCAACGAAGAAGACGACCGCGACGCCAACACCATTGATGACGCCCGCCAAGGTTTGGATCTGCTGGGAGCGGATTCCGGAGGGCAGCCGGTGATGCAGGCGGGTCATACGGCTGGTGACGACGCGGAGAAGGCGGATCGTGACGAAGGCACCGATCAGAATCACCAGCAGCTTCGGCGCATCGTGGTGGAGGAAGTTGAGGGCGTCCTCACGCCAGTTATGCAGGAGCTCGGAGACTGTGGCGCTCTCGTTGGGAGCGAGAATGAAAAGTGCTAAGCGTTCCATAGTTTAGGAGTACGTAGAGTCTCTGATATCGGCGGCCACGTTGTCTCCCGGCAGCCTCGCCCTATAATGAATGCATTGAGGATACATCTCTTCCTGTTCGAGGTGTTTGTGACTTACAAGCGGCTCGCCTGTCTCGTTCTTACGATAGTGGTTCTATCTTTCAGCCTTTCGGCTGCAGCACAGAACTCGCGAATCCCTCCCTCTCAGCTGCCGGAGAACCAAACTCCGTCCCAGGAGGACGAGGCGCGCTCGAAGCTTGAGAAGGAGATGGCCAAGAAAGCCAATCAGGAACGGCAGGCTGCGCTCAAAAAAGACACTGACAAGCTGCTCAAGCTGGCCACCGAGTTGAAAGAGTACGTCGACAAAACAAACGAGAACATGCTCTCCATGGACGTGGTCAAGAAAGCCGACGAGATCGAGAAACTCGCTCACAGCGTCAAAGACAAAATGAAAGGGAACTAGAAGGGGCTTCGACAGGGTGCGCTCGCGACCCACCGTATAGTAGAATTGCAACCCAGTTGCAATTGGAGATCGAAATGCCCTTTCCGCAAACCGAGGTTCCCGGCCGCCTGCAGGCAGAACTCATGGCACGTGGACTTAGAATGACTCGCCAGCGGCGGACGATTCTGGGCGTCGTTGAGATCGCGAAACAGCACTTGGACGCGAGCCAGATCCTGCGCAAGGCGCGGAAGATCGATGCGCAGATTGATCGTGTCACCGTATACCGGACCCTGAATCTCCTGAAGCGCCACGGCCTGATCGACGAACTCGACCTGATGCATTTGCAGGGGGAGAAGCATTACTACGAGCGACGGCCCCAGCGCGATCACGTTCACATGGCATGCCTGCGCTGCGGCAAGATCACGGAATTTGAAAGCCATCTATTCGACCGGCTCAAGGGACAGATTCAGCGCGACTGCCGATTCCACATCGTTGTGACACGCCTGGAAGTCGGCGGTTATTGCGGCGATTGCCGCTCTGCAAACCCGGCCTGAAAGCGACCGTTGCATCTGGTTGCAAGAATTCTGAAACAAAAAATACTTCAGAGGGTTGACCCCGCGCGTGGTCGTTTCTAGGATGATGCTTCCCATTTATTGCAACTGAATTGCATGTAAGGAGAAACTTACATTTGAGATCTTCGATTGCCATTCTCTCGCTAATACTAGGGGCATCAGGAATCGGGCAGGCGCAGGAGAGTCCTTATATCGTCACCTACGATCATCATCTCGAGGAGCCGGGAAATCTGGAAATCGAAACATTCGTTACGCTGGGAGTGCCACGATCCGCGCAGAGCTTTTATGCCGCGCCGTGGATGGAGATCGAATACGGAGTAACCGGACGCTGGACTTCGGAAATCTACATTGAAGGGCAGGGAACTGCCGGGGATAGCGCCGTGTTCACCGGTTGGCGATGGGAGAACCGCTTCCGCCCTCTCAAACGCGAACACGTCATCAATCCAGTCCTCTATCTTGAGTACGAAAGCCCGAACGAAGCCAGCCGTATTCAGAAAGAGATTGTGGGCGGCGCCCCGGACGTAGAGTCGCCGAACTCAGACCTGCAGGGGACGAAAAACCACGAAATCGAAGGCAAGCTGATCCTGTCGGGCACGGCCCACGACTGGAACATCGCGGGGAATTTCATTACGGAGAAAAATCTGTCGCGGTCTGAAGGCTTTGAATTCGGGTATGCCTTTGGCTTTTCGCGGCCCCTGGCAAAGCTCGCTTCTGGTGCGTCCTGCCGCTTTTGCCGCGAGAATTTTCTGGCAGGCGTCGAATTTTACGGCGGTCTGGGAAGCACGGAAGACGGTTTTGGCGTTCGGAACTCGGCGCATTACGTGGCGCCGGTTGTTTCCTGGCAGGTGAGCGAGAATGCCTCCATCCATTTTTCTCCCGGGATCGCACTCAACGGGCTGGGCAGTCCGATCCTGATCCGTTTTGGTTACAGCTATGAGATTCGCGGATTCGGAAGCAGGCTGACCCAGTGGTTCGGAGGACGCTGATGCGAACGATATACGCCGCACTTCTGGGCTTTGCGCTGACCACGAGTGCCTTCTGCCAGAATCCTGAGTACCAGCAGGATGCGAAGTGGCAGGCACCCGCAGAGGCCGCCAGCCGTGCGAATCCTCTCGCGGGCCGGCCCGACACTGCCGCTGGAGGCCAGAAGCTATTCCGACGTAACTGCGTTGAGTGCCACGGCGCGGACGGTAGCGGTCTCGCGAAGAAACACGCTGCCGATTTAAAGCTGAGTTCGGTTCAGCAACAGTCCGATGGGGTGCTCTTTTGGAAGATCACCAACGGCAATCCGGACCGCGGGATGCCGTCATTCAGTAAATTGCCGGAGTTGCAACGTTGGCAACTGGTCCTGTTTCTGCGCACGCTCAAGCCTACGGATAGCGCGCCTGCCAAACCTTAGCTTTCGTTGAACGGGCAGTATCTTCCGCGCAAAAAGAAAAACGCCGTCCGTGATCCGGACGGCGTTCGCGAATCCAACAGCGCGTTCTAAGACTTAGTCTGCCGCTGCATGCGCGGCGGCCTTGGCAACCGGCTGGTCGGCTCCGATCCGCATGGCGTAGAAAGAACGGTAGACGAACGAGACCGAAATCAAAAAGAAGACCAGTGCCAGGATATTTGTAAACACACTGCCTTTCTCTGCCAGCGACACAGCCAGCTCCACTGCCAACAAGCCGAACAGCGTGGTGAACTTTATGACAGGGTTCATTGCCACTGAGGAAGTGTCCTTAAACGGATCGCCCACCGTGTCGCCGATCACCGTGGCATCGTGAAGTGCGGTGCCTTTCAGTTTCAGTTTAGTCTCGACGATCTTCTTGGCGTTGTCCCAGGCGGCGCCGGCGTCGGCCATAAAGATTGCCTGGTAGAGGCCGAAGATCGCGATCGAGATCAGGTAGCCGATAAAGAAGAACGGCTCCACGAAGGCAAAGGCCAGCGTTCCGAAAAAGACGGCCAGGAAGATGTTGAACATCCCTTTCTGGGCGTATTTGGTGCAGATCTCAACCACCTTCTTACTGTCGGCAACGGAAGCCTTCTCCGCACCCTCGAGTCTGATGTTGGCTTTGATGAACTCGACTGCGCGATAGGCCCCGGTCGTCACGGCTTGGGTTGATGCGCCTGTGAACCAGTAGATAATCGCTCCCCCGGTAATCAAGCCCAGGAAAAATGGAGCATGCAGCAGCGAGAGTTTGTCCACATTCGTGGTTAGCCCATTGGTCAGCGCCATAATGATAGAGAAGATCATGGTGGTGGCGCCTACCACTGCTGTTCCGATCAGCACGGGTTTAGCCGTAGCTTTGAACGTATTACCCGCGCCGTCGTTCTCTTCCAGCAAGTCTTTGGCACGATCGAAATTCACATCGATGTTGAAATCTTTCTTGATCTCTGCCTTGACGTTGGGCACCTGTTCGATCAGCGAAAGTTCGTAAACAGACTGTGCGTTATCGGTCACGGGCCCATACGAATCGACCGCGATGGTCACTGGACCCATGCCGAGGAAGCCGAAGGCCACCAGGCCGAATGCGAAGACCGGGGCAGCAATCATCGTAGCGGCGACGGCCAAGCCCATCTGGCTAAACAAGTAGGCAATCGACATCAGAGCGACCATCGAAAGCCCCAGCCAATATCCGGAAAAATTTCCGGCTACAAAACCGGAGAGAATTCCGAGCGAGGCGCCACCCTCCTTTGCTGAAGTGACCACTTCGTTTACATGGCGTGAATCTACGGACGTAAAGACTTTCACGAGTTCGGGAATGAGCGCCCCCGCGAGTGTTCCGCAGGAAATGATCGAAGCCAGTTTCCACCATTGCGAGGGGTCGGGAACCATGTTTGGCACACCGTCACCAAGCCTGGGGATGATGAAATACGAAACAAAGTAGGTGGCGATGATCGACACAATCGAAGTGAGCCAGACCAACGTAGTCAGCGGAGTTTCGAAATTCATTTCGCGGGCGTCACCGTACCGCGCTTTGGCGATCGCGCCATTGATAAAGTAGGCAGCCGCGCTGGAAACCAGCATCATGATGCGCATGACGAAGATCCAGACCAGCAACTGCACCTGAATCGTAGGCTCCTTGACGCCTAGCAGGATGAACGTGATTAGCGCGACGCCCGTGACACCGTAGGTTTCGAATCCATCGGCGGAAGGCCCGACGGAGTCGCCGGCGTTGTCACCCGTGCAATCAGCGATCACGCCCGGATTGCGGGCATCGTCTTCCTTAATCTTGAAGACGATCTTCATCAGGTCCGAACCGATGTCGGCGATCTTGGTGAAGATGCCGCCGGCGATACGGAGCGCCGCCGCGCCGAGCGATTCGCCGATCGCGAATCCGATAAAGCAAGGTCCGGCATAGTCCCCAGGGATAAAGAGAAGAATGAAGAGCATGATCAGCAACTCGACGCTGATCAGCATCATGCCGATGCTCATGCCGGCTTCGAGTGGAATCTGGTAGATGGGATACGGCTTTCCCCTCAGGCCAGCGAACGCGGTCCGCGAGTTTGCGAAGGTGTTGACGCGGATGCCAAACCATGCGACGCCGTAACTGCCGCCAATTCCCACCAGGCTGAACATCAAAATGATCGGCAATGTAACCGCGATTGATTTGCCGGGAACAGGTGCCAGCCATCCGAAGTACAGCGCGATGATCACCGCGATGAACGCCCACAGAATAAGGATGAACTTGCCCTGGGTTACGAGATAGGTTTTGCAGGTTTCGTAAATCAGCTCCGAGATCTCGAGCATGGCCCGATGCACGGGCAGATTCTTGAGCTTGGTATAGATCACCAGGCCGAACAGAAGCCCAAACACGCAAAACAAGATGCCAATCAGGAGCAGTTTGTGGCCGTCGATTCCGCCCAGAAACGTGACCGAGGAAAGATCGGGAAGTTTGAGGCTGGCTTCGCCGCTGGGCGATTCCGAAGGCTGTGCGAGGGCCGTTGAGGTGGCGATAAGAAGAAGGGTGACGATCGAAACCGCTGTATTGCGAATTCGGGGTCCCACGGACGCAAGAGTCGCGATCCAGGTGAGCATAGAGGAAGTCCTCCGGTATGAGAGCGTTACGAGGTCAATACGTGTCTAAACACGGTGTATAGGCGTGTCGCGTCCCCCCACGCCGATAGGTTGGCGCCGGGTGAAGCGCATTGCCGCTGTTCCGAACACGCTTCCACTACAAAACATGAAAATATGGAGTGCCTGAGCTTGGCCGCGTCGGATTTACGTTTTGCGCCAAGTCCAGCCTTGGGAAAGGAGGTACGACCGGTCCCGGACAGGCCACGGCACAAAACGGGCTTTTATAGCATGTTGGGGAGGGCTGGTCAAACCCTCGAAAGAAGAGAAGCGACCGATCGGTCGGCGACTTTCCCAAAGTGGAACCTCATGCTTTGTGCCCATGCTGCGCATGGTGTGGAGACTGAGCGGCGACTGGCATGGGGCGTTGGATGCCGAACGGCACGGCAAGCGCAAGACCTATTTATGTTTAATTCATCAAGTTTACGCTCAGAGTTCATCAGCATTTGTCGAAAACGTTGGCAAGCGCAGGCATCAGGGTCCGAGGAGACAGGACGATTGGGATGCGGCCGTCGGACACGATTATGTCCAAAGCCCTCCCCGTTTGTCCCGAAATGGTGCGCTGCGAGGACGCTGACCAGTGGTGAATCGACGGAGGCATCGGTCCGGGGAAGAAAGCAGCGCCTCCCCGGACGCATCAGTGCCACAAAAACAAATTGGTCAACGCGGCACGGGCAGTCGATGCATTAATGCCGCTGTGATCGCGCAAGAACCGCTTTCGGACCTCGCGATGCTTTGGTATGATCAAGATGCAACAGATCAGGGGGCTTCCTTCACGAAGCCGCCACAATACTCCTCAGTAGCTCAATGGCAGAGCATCCGGCTGTTAACCGGAGGGTTGTAGGTTCGAGTCCTACCTGAGGAGCCATTCTTTTGCCCGCATAAACACTGGCGATTTTCATTTCAGCCCCCAACTTTGTCCTAGATTTGTACTAGATCGGGGCTGACCAAATTCCGCGGATTTCTCCTTTTCCCAGTATTTCAGTCGTAGGGGCAGAAAAGGAGACCCCAATATGGAAATTACGATTTACCGCCGCCACTGGGCGGGCTGCAAGCACAAGGATGACCGCTATCACCCCCGGTGTGGATGCTCACTCTGGTTTCAGTTCAACTGGTCGGGGACGCCGAACGCGACGCTGGACGGGAACAAACTTCATCGTGGGCAGAACAAGAGGTCTGCCGAGACCCGCATCTGGTCGGAAGCGCAGACCAATGTCAAGCGGCTTAAGACTGACCTTGAGGCCCTGCTGGAAGGTAAACCAGTTCGCCTGAACGTCACGGTTCAAGCTGCGGTCGAGGAATGGCTGAAATTTAAGGAGCAGAACAGAATCGGGATCAAGAAGGCAAAACTCATGAGCGACAAGCTCGTTGCATGGTGCAAGGAAAACGACGTGATCCTTTTGACAGCCCTCACCCCTGAACGGGCGATGAGGTTCCGCAACAGCCTGCCGTACCGCACGGGCGATAGCAGTAGCCTTTCGGTTCATTGGGCGGTCATCACCGGATTCTTCAGTTGGGCGGTCGGTATGGGCTACATCGAAAAGAACCCGAGTCCAGACACCCGCATCTTCCCGCAGTTCCGGATCAAATATGAACAGAGGGAAGTCGTTCCACCTACCAAGCAGGAAATGGAAAGGGTGCTTGCCACGGCGACCGGGCGGGTCGGCGTCCTCGTCCGCCTGATGCGTGAATCAGCGATGGCGATTGTGGATGCTCACAAATTCGGCATGTCGCTGAGTGATGGCGAGAAGTACGGTGTTTCGAAGCCGGAACGTCGCCCGGTCGTGCAAAACCGAACGTTGATTCGTGGTAACCGGACGAAGACAAATGAACGCTACCGTGTTCGCATCAGCCAATCTCTGGCTGAGCAGCTTGAGGCTTTGGGTTCTCCGGCATTCCCGGACACGTATGTGAAGTGGCGTGAGGACGTGAACAAGGTGATCCGGCAATCAGGAGTCAAAATGACGCCGCACGGATTCCGGCACTACCGAATTACTGAATTGCTGGCTGCGGGTGTCCGTGTCGAGGACGTGGCTGATATGGTGGGCACGTCTCCCAAGGAGGTTCGCGAGACCTATCGCCATTGGATCAAGGAAGCGGAAGACAGGCTTGACGAGGTTCAACGTCAAGCGTGGCTTGCCCAAGGCTTGGACAAGAACGGAAATCCGAAGGCAGATCAGGTTCACTTAGACGAGGATGGCGATTCCAAGCCGAATCGCCTTCAGTGACTCTTATTCACAGCTTGTGCGATCACTACAGTGTGCTGCGTTGAGTCGTGCCCCAGTGCGCTTGGTTCCCGTGGGGAAGCCGACCTTCCCAGATCAGCAGCAGGACTTGCAGAACGCAGCGAATCACAGTCTAACGGATCAATGTGACGGGAATGTGAAGTTTCGGTAGATTCGGCGTGAAAGCCGATTCTAGGGCGTTCCGGCTGCCGGATGGGGTTCGGGGCGGATGGGGCGTATCAGAAGTGCGGGCAGCCTTTGTGACCACCCAGATTGGTCACCCTAGCAATAACCGCAAGCCAGTCTGAGGTAATTCGAAGCCCACACACTTGACAGGGTCACGACCCGCTTATGATTTTTCTCCGACTCGCGGCTCTGAACGACTCCGGCGAACCCTTCACAAGTTCGACCTGATACAAGCGACGATCTAGCACTCCTAGAAAGTCCATGACGCTGGAATCCTCAATGATCAGTTTGCCCTTAACCTCCTCTACCTTGACGCCCGTGTTCTCACAGAGTTTCAGCAGAGAGGATTTGTCAACGTTGCGTGCCTCTTTTTGCGCACGGATCGAAGCGATATAGCGGGCAGCACGAGGATGTTTCGAAGCGTATTGCACAATGGGAGCAAAATCTACGAACGGTAAGTCGCTCTGAATCAGCTTCACATTGGCAGGTGCCGCAGCGAGAATTGCTTCCTTGAGTTGACCAACAAACTCGAAACCGCTGGGTCTCAAGATGGAGACCCCTCCGTCGTCGGCGAGAATATCGAAATCACTGTCAAGTTTGAATACCTTGTCTGGGACAAGCCTTAATGCGTCAGTGGTGAATTGAACGAGCCTACTTTTGAGAATTCCTTTGAAGGCGGTCGCCCGCCTAATCGCCGTCAGACGATGCTTCTTACCATCGACCATTCTGGCGAAGTAACAAAACACATTTGACGTGTCCGACATCACCTTCCCGTTCACAGGCAAGTTGTTAGCCTGATGAAGGGTTCGAATCTGCGCTGCCATTTCGTCATCAAGCGCCAGATACAAGTGTTCGAGGCTGGCATATTTCTGAGAGGGTTCGTAGGGGAGCGGAGGGTCGTCAATCTCACTCATTTCGCTCTGCGTGGTTTGTACCATCTCACGCAACGCGTCTTGCACGCTGCCATCAACTGGCACTAGCACGAAGTGCTGCCCTTCGTTCTCTTCCAAGCCGACGTGTATGGAAGACGAATACCCCGGCCTCTGGCATACCTGGTTTCGGGAGCAGATTGTCGCAGTGGGGTTGGCCACCGGACGAATATGGCCTTCAGACACCCACAAAAGTAAGAGCCTGGTCCGACGCTCGCAGATACCTTATGCAGATCAATGCTGGAGACAAAGTCATAGTCCAGTTGAAGAACTGGCGCGTGGGGCGTATTGGCACAGTCCTTCGCAAGCAGATTGAAGACGGCGAATGGAGTCCGAGCGTCCCTCCTCAGGGCGGCGATCTTGGCGAGATGGGCAGGCGCATTCAGGTCCGGTGGGATCTGACAACGGGGCCTCTCACGCCGACTTATGTAGTCGAGTTGCCCCCCGAAGCGCACCCCAACATGCGCATCTGGCGCCCGACGATCAGCCAGGTGCCGGACGAGGCATTCACCGCGATGGAAGAGGCTATCAGAGAGGAAAGCAACTGGGTCAGCCTGATTCCGGGGTTCGCCACTGAGCGGGCGTTGTCGGAGTACATCAGCTCCTCGCCGCACCTGCTAGAAGACGGCATCGTGCCATAGTGTTTCCCAAATCACCTTCCCTTGTGATCGGGCAGTAGAGTGATCATTTTGGTCTCGCCGTTCCGACTGGTTGTCGAGCTCCTGCTCTTGGCTAGACGCTAACAGCACCAAAAGCAATCCAGCGCACGTTCAGGACTGCGGTCGGCTTGCTCTGGTCTCGATCTGTATCACCGCGAGGCAACCCGAGGGATACTGAATCACGTTCCAGTTGCGCGCAGTTGCAAGGGTTCTGTTGCGATCGGCAAAGTGAAATGGAACGTGGCACCGCGTCCATCGTTCGCCGTGGCCCACAAACGGCCTCCGTGCAACTCGACAATGGAGCGGCTGATGGATAATCCCATGCCGCTGCCTTGGGGCTTGGTGGTAAAGAATGCAGAAAAGATCTGATCGATCTTCTCCGTTGGCAACCCCACGCCCGTGTCACTGACCGAGAACTGGAACTGACTGTTCTGCAGTTCCGACTTAACCGTAAGCTCTCCGCCTGAGTCCTTCATGGCTTCGATGGCGTTGAGAATCAGATTCATGAAGACCTGCTGCAGCTGCACACGATCCGCCGTAATTTTGGGAAGTTCGGCCGCAAGTTCTGTGCGCATGCCAACCGAGTATCGATTGGCCTCACCTTTCAGCAGCGTTAGCATTTCCTGGATAATTCCGTTCACGTCAACCAAGTCACGTTGTGGAGGTGACTTCTTGTAGAACGAACGTATACGGTCGATGATCTCTGCCGCACGATTCCCATACTTATCGATTCTGGC